>MDTD01026825.1_pt1 | contig 18496 bp, 13 predicted proteins | sample 811221 | NCBI WGS metagenome assembly MDTD01 (sample SAMN05326646, study PRJNA326480) | marine metagenome | isolation source: seawater | place: Pacific Ocean: South West | collected 2011 | reverse complement strand
CAGCGCTTCATCAAGGCTTTTGGAAGCCGGCGGAAAAAGCCCGGCATAGTCAACAAGCCCTTCGACCAGGGCTTTGAGGGCAGGCGCCACCGTTCTAGTCTCTGCTTTAGCCATTGAACGCTCCTTATTTCAAATAGACCCGTTTTGAGTCTCCGGAATGCCTCGAAAGAGATGCTAGCATATCGCGCCTTGGGCAGGGCCGAATTAACATTGCCACCTGGATTTAGCTCAGCAAGAAATGCGGATTTTTATTTCGGTAACAACACGATAGTATTTACGCGAAAGCCTGGCGATAGTATAACCATATAGGTCCTATTTTGATTTTTGAGAAGACAGCGCCGAAACCGGAAACAAGATGAAAGCCGATAAAACCCCACTGAACATAAGAGCTGACCTGCTGGCCAATAGCCAGCGTATTGTGATAAAGCTGGGTACCGCTATTCTGATGAAAGAGGAAGGTGGTCTTGCTCTCAGTCGATTTTATTCTTTCGTGGAAGATATCTCAAATCTGGCAAATTCCGGCAAAGAAGTCCTGGTTGTCTCATCCGGTGCGGTCGGTCTCGGGGTCCAACACCTGAGGCTGCCTAAACGTCCATCCCATCTGCCCATGATCCAGGCCTGTGCCGCTATCGGTCAAGGCATCCTGCTCTCCATGTACTCGGACGCATTCGCCAGATTGAATGTAAATACCGCCCAGGTACTTTTATGTGAGGAAGACTTTTCAAACCGCAGAAAATATCTGAATCTGAGATCCACTATTTCGGAGCTGATCAAATTTAAAACCATTCCGATTATCAATGAGAATGATACCGTCTCCACAACCGAGCTTGAGATTAAGGCAGGATCCAGAGGGAGGAAGGTAAACTTTGGAGACAACGACAAACTGTCGGCCCTGGTGGCGAGCAAGATAGATGCAGATCTGCTTTTGATTCTCACCGACGTCGACGGTCTCTACTCTGAAGATCCTAATATCTGTCCCGATGCGAAGTTGATCGAAACGGTGGATGATATTTCACCATATATGGTGGATGATGAAGAGCCCAAATCAACTGGAATCAATACAGGAAAGGCCGCTCATTCAAAAGGCAAAGGCGGTATCCGTTCAAAACTTGAGGCAGCCAATGTGGTCACCCAGACCGGCTGTACCTGTATCATAGCGAGCGGAAAGACCCATTCCGTCATCGATCGAATCTTCAACGGAGAGAATCTCGGCACCCTCTTTTTACCCCAGACATCACTGGCTGGAAAGTCCCGATGGATAGCCTTTGCCACATCGGTTATCGGCTCCGTCACGGTGAACGAAGGGGCCAAGCAAGCCCTGGTGAGCAGGAAAGCAAGCCTGCTTCCGGCAGGAATCATATCGGTTAAAGGTCCGTTTGCCCGGGGAGATGTGATCAGCATTCTCGATGAGAGCGGTCACGAATTTGCCCGAGGGTTGACAAATTACACCAGTGAAGAGACCAAACTGATCTCCGGTAAACATTCCGAGCTGATAGATGAGCTTATTGAGCATCCCAGCTATGATTCCATAGTGACCACGGACAACATCGCGATAACCAAAACAGGCGCAGTATAAATGCAAGAAAAGCAACTCGAAAAAGAAGGTCTGACCACAGTCTTGGAGATGGCTAAACAAGCCAGGTTGGCAAGCCAAAAATTGGCTTCCCTGGATGATGACGCCAGGAAGCAAGCGCTTCTCGCCATGGCTTCCGCCATAGCTGAAAACAAAGATGAATTACTGAAAGCCAATGCTGCCGACATGGAAAATGCCCAGCGCTTACTTGAAGCTGGGGAGATATCACAACCTATGGTTAGCAGGTTGAAGCTCTCTGACGCAAAAATAGACGATATCATAAATGGTATCAAACAGGTCGCCTCTTTGCCGGATCCGTTAAAAGTGCGAAGCATGGGAACTGAGCTTGATAGCGGTCTTGAATTGTACAGAGTCAGTGCTCCCATAGGTGTGCTGGCTATAATCTTCGAATCCCGGCCGGACGCGCTTCCCCAGATAGCATCGCTGTGCATGAAGACAGGTAATGCCGTGCTACTAAAAGGCGGTAAAGAAGCTGAGAATTCTAACAAGGTGTTGTTTAAATGCCTCACAGAAGCCGGCAGAAGCGCAGGGCTGCCGGAGCATTCCATGAGCCTCCTCAACACCCGTGAGGACGTGGCCCAGATATTGAAAGCCGACGGTTATGTTGACTTGATAATACCTCGGGGCTCCAACAGCCTTGTCCGTCACATCCAGGACAACACGCGCATTCCGGTGCTAGGTCATGCTGATGGAATCTGCCACCTCTATGTACACGAAGATGCCGACCTGGAGATGGCAGTAAGATTGACAATAGACTCTAAAACTCAATATCCATCAGCTTGTAATGCTCTAGAGACTCTATTGATTCACGAAGCGATAAGAGACAAATTTCTCGACATGCTTCTACCGGAGCTAAAAAAGTGTGGAGTTGAAACTCGGTTGGATGGTAGCATATATGATGCCCTGGAGAAGAAGGGCAAACTCGATAATTTCAAAGGCTCGGTCAAGAAAGCAGACGCCGAAGACTGGTCCACCGAATACTGTGATCTAATTCTCTCGGTCAAAGAGATGAGAGATCTGGATGAAGCCGTTGAGCATATCAATCAATATGGTTCGGGCCATACCGATTGCATAGTCACTCCGAAATCTGAGACATTCGAAAAGTTCTTCGATGGAGTCAACTCCGCCGGCGTTTATCATAACGCCTCCACTAGATTCGCCGATGGATTTAGATACGGCTTCGGTGCCGAAGTCGGCATAGCAACAGGAAAAATGCATCCCCGGGGACCGGTAGGTCTTGAAGGTATTGTCACCTATAAATATCGACTGGAAGGCTCCGGGCAAATTGTGGCGGACTACTCCGGCGAGAATGGCAAGCAATTTAGCCATAAGCAGTTGATTTAATCGGAAATCGGCTAAACTCTGGAACAGATTGAATCAGGTGCCGTCATCCCTGATTACTCTCCTATCCTAAATAAAAGGAACCACAGATGAAAAAACAATCTTTACTTGCCCTATTTATGTGCCTTGCGGTATCAGCCCCCCTGGCAATGGCCCAGGACGCTCCACCGGCTCAGCCAGGAGGCGACGGTCCTCCCAGTAGAGAAGGACGAAAGCATAAAAGGATGAAACACAGACATGGCAAGATGCACGGACAGGGATACAACCTGCGTGCCATCAAGACATTGCCCAGTCTTACCGAAGAACAGAAAGGCAAGCTTGACTCCATTCAAGAAGAGTTGAAGAACAATCTGGGTCCGCTAAAGTCAGAACTAAAAGCGCTGAGAGCTAATCGCAAAGCCGGAGCAGGCGGTACACCGGAAGAGGTTCAAGCTGACAGAGAGGCAGGCAAAGCTAAGTTTCTTTCCCTGCGCAATGACTTGCAAGCCAAAAAGAAAGCGGCCTATGATCAAGCCCTCGCTGTGCTGAGCGCCGAACAGAAGGTCGAATTGGAAGCCCACAAGGCTCAGCTGAAGCAAGGCATGATGAATAAACGCATGAATCGCAAAGGGAAGCTTAACGAAGGCGGCAGACGGCTTAAGAGGAAGAATAAGAAAGCCCAGGGAGAGAACCTGGAGCAGGCTTCTGAGTCATTGGCTCCCCAACAATAAATTGGCGTAAGCAGGAAATATATTCCAGTTTAGATATTGTTTCCTTGACAGGCCCCAGTGCTAAGGGATTATCCTATTCGATTGATAGTCAAATCCTTCACTGGAGCCTGAAGCCATGCATCTTAGTTCCTCGTCTTTGAAGTCGAGATCGAAACCAAGAACTGATATTTCGACCCATTCAAGAAGGAATCAGGCACGAAACCTGAGTAAATCGAACGATAGATGCAGAAATGGCGCGCCAGTTTCGAGCCATAGTAAATCCAATGGCAAATTGATAGAGATGAGCTTGCTTCTCACCACACTACTTTTATTGGTGGGAATCTCTTTGAGACCCGACGTGCAAGAGACGGTCTTGAAATCCAGTTCGCAAGCAGAGTTCAATTTTTCTTTGACCAGATAAGTATTGATGACGCAATAGTTCTGAAAACATTTAATCCAGTAACCTGGGTTAGGTTTCATAGCGAAAGTTATTCCGAATTCGGAATAACTCCGTTGGCTAAATAATCTCGTCTATAATCTAGTTTATTTTGTAGGCGAGCTATCCCTTGTCAACCAGATTTATACCGTCTCTCTCAAAATCCAAACCGTCAAAAATGGCTATCCTTAGCTCTCAAGTTAGCACCAGATACAATTTCAGCTATTCCGCAAGAAGAGTTCTACTTGTGGTTATCTCCTTATCCTTTCTCCTGACCGGCTGCATGAATTCAGGCAAACAATCCATTGACGCATCCCTGGATGTTCCGGTAACCGATGACAACCTGAGAAGAATCACCGATGTCACCTCCCAGGCGAGAATTGAGGCTAATGGAAAGTTCAAAGCCGGGACCTTTTTCTTCAAAAACACCCCGGTGCTTATTCCGGAAAATACCAGCTTCAAGTTACAGTTGAAATTGCCGGTTGACAATCCGGCTGTAATTTCCACAAAGAAAGCCACCGGAAGCCTGGTCACTTCCAATCAAATAACATTCGGCGCGGTCCCGGTTCCCCAGGACCTCAAATTTCAATCAGGAAAAGTGGAAGCCTATGTCGACTTTGTCCGTGGCTTATCGGCCCTGATGCTGAATATAGTTCAGCTTGGAGGCAATGTCGGTGGCATGAAAGACATGATCGACAGTATGGAGATCAATAAATTAGAGCTAAAACTTCGCCCCGGCAGCAAATTCGTCCTCGGGGAAAAGAGCCTGAATATTGGAAAAGATTCCTGGGTCAAACTCTATGAAGCTAAATTGGATAAGGACTTCAACTACAAAGGTCTCTTCACTATCAACTCAAATTTCACGGATAACTGTAAGTGGCTGGGTAAAAAGCTTGACTGCCAGTTCAACGGCGGCTCCGCACTATTATCTTTGAAAGCGGAGAAAGTAAAAGATCGCCTCATCCTCAAATTACCTGAAGAGAATAAAGAGAAGAGGGAAATAAAGCTAAATGATTGCCTTCTCAATTTTGGCAAGAATAAACGCTGCAGCACTCGAAGTAAAAACGGAACTATCTTCTTAAAGCAGTTCCACTGGGAAGACACAAAAGATGGTCATCCTTCCATGGCGATGGAGTCCACCATGGATCTCCATGACACTGATGCCACCATAGTTACAGATATCCATTCTACTAAAGCCCATTTCCCAGGAGAGGTACCCGGGGATCTCACGGTAAAGATAGACAAACAGGAGAATGTAGATACTCATTTCAAAACTACCGGACCTGCCATGGCAAAAGATGGTGTGGTCACCATCAGCAAGAAAAACTCTAAGGTGGTGCTCAAACTTGCCGACGTCACAGTGGGCAAAATTTCCTACGATAAAACCGGAGCGATGGAATTCAATCTCAAGGGTGGGAAATCAGAGATCAAAGAAGTAATCTGGGAGGCAAAAGGCAAAAGATTCGCATTGCTTTGTTCACCGGGATCTACATTGGCAGTTCCCAGCGAATTTCTCATCGAGAAGCCTACCAAAACAAGCGCCGCCAGAGTTGAGATGCCTATGACCTTAAACCTTGGCTCTGCTGAGTTGAAGAAAGGCGATCACACAGTCAAGCTAGCCAATTTCAAAGGCGACCTCGTATTAGATGTCCATGAAGAAGTACTGGTAAAAGGCAATCTCGACTTTACTCTTCCGGACTTAGATCTCCTCAGCAATTACAAAGCCAGAGTCAAAGCAAAAGGTCTCGATATGTCGGTGGCAAACGGCAAATCAACCATCTATCTTCGTGACTGCACACTTCTGATACCGGACAATACCCTATCCAAAACATTGCAAGAGAAAATTCCATCCACCTACCACATCAAACTAAATAAGAAAGTGCAGGAAGAGAAGAAGTGGCGCTACAGGAACGCAATAGTGAAAGAGGTGGACATAAAAGATTTTAAAATCGACAAAATGTCTTTTCAGGAACAAGACAAGATCTTTTTTGTAGCCGAAGCGGATGCCACTAGCAATGGCACCATTGAAAAAGCTGGAATTATCATCCATAAAAACAAATGGGAAACCTGTCCATGGTCGATGCATGGAGCAATTCAAGGAAAAGGAGAAGTGCGTTATAAATTCTTGAAACGCAGCAACAATAAAAATGCTCGACTTGAATACGACCTGGATATGAAAGTAGAACTTCCCGAAAGCGTAGAACTGGACTGGAGCAAAGTATCCGGTGGACTAATTAAAATAGCCGAGAAGCGCGCGATAGTAAATAAACTCCGCAAAATTTCAGTTCCCGTCGCGCACAGAGACGAAATCACAATCTTTAGAAAGGACGCACCGATCTGGAAAAACTTTGCTGTTTCAGATTTGCGGGTAAAAGATCTTCCTGACGCAACCCAGATAGACTTCCAGGTACAAACAAAAATGTAGTCTGAGGTACCAAAAAATCACAGAATCCAGCTAGGCTAAGTTAGAAGTTCTTATCCCCCGCCCCTATCAGCCTCGAACCAGTCATGTCTTCCAGCCTAGAGTCGACCTCGCCAACAAGGTCAGAATCTAATCTTGAACAGGCCTATGAAAGCCCGCCCAGCAGTTTCGGCAACCTTGTCGACCTGCTTAAGGACGCAGGACAAAGTGCCGAAGAACCAGAAGATACAAATACAAGTGTCAAAGCCGACGATGATAGTAAGAACGGAGAGGCTGTAGAAAGCAACAAGGTAAGTGATCAAGCTGGTGCAAAAGCTTCCAGCCTGCCTATTTTTGGTCTCGACTTCAATGTGGATTTCGGGGCGCTAAAAAAAGAGAAGGTAGAGAAAAAAGAAGAGCTTCAAAAAGATCCGGAAAGCGCCAAGGAGAGGGAGAGTCGCTTCCGGGAGAGATTTAAGACCGTGACCGGTCAGGACTCCGTTATAGAAGAAGGTCCGGAAGCAGAGTTGCACATGTGGGCCGACAGTTGGCGCGACTTTGTGGAAGTGGCCGAAGTACCTGAAGGACCATTTAGAGACCTTCTTCAAGAATTCGGATCCCAAATGCTTTTAGGAGAGCTGGACGGAAAAGAGATAGCCGGTTTGATTGGCAAAGTTGAATTCTCGGAAGAGCTCCAGGAAGTAATTGAGGGCATCAATGACTATGACCTGAAAAGCAATATGGCGCGACTGGAAGCGAAATTTGGCGAAAACGGCAGGCTTCAGTCCATCGAGCTACAGAGCTTAAATAAAGAAAGAGAAGCAGACGCCGAATTCGGCTTTGACTCGTCGGGCAAATTGCATACAGAAGCAGAAGGTCCTGATATTGAAGGGAAGAGACCCAGTCAAGAAGAGGTGATAAAGCGAGTGGCGATGAAAGTGTCACCCCTTGCTTGCCCATGAAATGGCCATCCCCAGGGGGATTGGAGATCCACCAGAGAAGAGAGTAATAAATAAACTGGATTCACGGTATTTCGAAAGAGTATACTTGGCAGTCTGTATTGATTGATTTAATAGACTCCTTGAAGAGTCAGGGATTTAACAGATTTTGCCGACAGGAAAAGAAGTTGAGCGATGCAAGCATTGCGGAGGTCCGGTGAGCGCCGGAGGGCCTGGCACGATCACCCAGTGGATGTTTATTTGTAGCTGCCAGGCAAAACTTCTGGAACAAGCATCTGATCAATCATTTTCTGAGACTACTAGAGCCGCTGAAGAGAGAATATGCTCTAACTGTGGCAAAACCATAGGCGGCAATAGAAGCGGGACCCTGACCCAGTGGATATTTAGGTCAGACCTGTGTCAGTGTGAACAATCTCTTTTACATCCAGACGTCCCAGATTCAGAGTCTCTTCTAAATTCATCTCAAGAAAATGACGAAGAGGATAGAGAAGAAGCGCCTGTTCTCGAACTATCGGAAGAAATTCTGCCGGTAGAGCGTTATGACGCCTTGAAGTTGTTGGGGCAGGGCGCATCAGGAGCAGTTTATAAGTGCAGAGATAGAGTTTTGAATAAGCTGGTGGCAGTGAAGTCGCTCAAGTTGAAGGAACGTTCTCTATTCATCTCCTTTCAAAAAGAAGCTAAGGCTCTTTGTCTCCTCAGTCATCCCAACATAATAAAAGTGATCGATTTCGGCATGACTAGAGCAGAAACTCCATATATGGTGATGGAACATTTCGAGGGAGAATCCCTTGAAAGTCACTTGGATAGCTGGGGGCATCTGCCGGAGCCGTCAGCCTTGGAGCTTATTCTCGGCATAGTAGAGTCCCTCGAACATGCCCATGAGAACGGCATATACCACCGGGATTTAAAGCCGAGCAATATTCTAATCAGAAAAAATCAAGATACGATCGCCAGAGTCATGCTTATCGACTTTGGTGTCGCGGCGCTAGTGAAAGAAGAAGAGCAAAAAGATTCCCAGGGCAATACACTTGCTGGAACGCCGCTGTATATGAGTCCCGACCAGGTGAAAGAGAAGCGATACGATGCTCGTTCGGAGATCTATTCTCTCGGCGTTCTTCTGTTTGAAATGCTGACTGGGGAAGTCCCCTTTGGTGGTGATACCAGTTTAGAGATCCTGAATCAGCATGCCACCGCAAAGCCACCTGCTCTTTCTGAGGTCGCACCAGACATAGTATTTTCAGACCAGGTAGAGTCCATTGTGGCACGCTGCCTGGAGAAGAATCCGGACAATAGATTCCAGTCCATGAAAGAGCTGAAAGAAGCGCTTCTTAACGTGGACAGAACAGAAATTCACCAGAGACTGAGTGACAGCGAAAATGCATCAAACACCATATATAGTAGCGATAGTGAACCAGGCTCGGAATCAGGAGAGGGTAAGCGTTCCCGATTGATTTTAAGCACCACCCTATCGATAGTGGGCCTAGGACTGGTTATAACAGCAATTCTATCCTTCTCTGGCGCAATCAACTTGTTTCCCAATAGCGCCGATATTAGCTCGAAAAGCGAACAAAACAAGTCACATAACTCACGAAGACGCAACGGAAAAGATTCTTCCAGGTCTTCTTCGATGTCAAAGACTTCCGAAGATAACGAACTATTCCCCCGGGAGGCATCCATTGTCCAGTCTAATCCGGAAACAGAAGTCGATTTTAGCCTGGAGAAAATGGAATATGGACTGATGGGTCTCTTTGCCTCTCGCAATGTCACGGATGATAAATTGAAAGAGTTGGTGGGGCGAAAGGACTTCAACGCTCTTGACCTATCCAGGACAAAGGTTACAGGGGAAACTCTGGATCTCCTAAAAGACAAGCCTATTGTTTATCTAAATGTCTCTGATACCGCCCTCCAGGAGAAAGGTTTCTCCGCCCTGGCTAAATTCAAGGAGCTGAAAGCTTTACGTCTTGAGAGAGTGCCGGTAAATGACAGGGTTGTGGAATCCATATCAAAATTGAAAGACCTGACTGTACTAGACCTCGAAGCCACAGGTTTAACCGATGGTCAGGTGGCTAAGCTGAAAACACTTTCCAATCTGACTAACCTGGATATTTCTAACAATTTTTCACTGACAAATGAAGCTCTCATTCCACTGGCGGAGCTGAAAAGCCTGAAGACCTTATACCTTTCCAACACCGCCATCGATGGCAAAAGTCTTGAGCGCCTGATTCAAAAGTCATCGACTCTATCAATTATGTGGCTGATCGGCTGCAAAAACATAAGCTTCGATGAATTGAACAGATTTGAGAGCATATATCCCGGCAGAACATTCATCAGACCTCATATGATCGATGAGATTCAACCGGTAATGGAAGACCCGATAGGTAAATAAGACTATGTTTTATAAAGCAGAAATTTCTATTAGCGCGAGACCTGGCACCAGACGAAACCCATAATGGTACAGGCTGTAAAAATGACAAGAGCACCTTTCCAGTAAGATTGATTCCAGAGTTTATTAATTTGATAGATCACAAACCCTGCAAGATAAAAGAGCAGAGGAAAAGTTATCAAACATAGAATGAAATAAGGCATCTTTTGGAATTGGAGAGTACACTGTCTCCTCCAATATTCCCGCTCCGGCTAAATTCTCTTCAGAGCGTTAAAAATGATGTTGTCCAACCTTCGAGTCTCTTGTTCTATCTTGAGGGCACTATTGTATACAGGCTTGGGATTTGCAGACTCAAGCTCCACCTGCTGGTAAATATTTTCGATTTCAGTATCGATGCTGTCCAGGAATCCATTCCACCTGGAAGATAGGGATTTACCTTTCGGAAACTGTGAATCCAACTCTTCCAGTTTACGTCCTACAGTCCTCAAATTATCCGAAACCATCTCAATTTGAGTGGCGACTACAAAAAGATTCTGCCGCTCTTTCTCCTTCAGGGACTTCGCCACTTCGTCTTTGGTCGCCGTATTCTCAGTAAGATAGTCGGATTTATCTCTCAGGGATTTGATCAACTTCTTCATATCCTCGAGCATTTCTTTGCTGAGCATCGCCTCATCAAGCTCTTTGCCATCGTATGTAATATTCTGGGGAGTGGCAAGAAACGCTCCCACCGCTTTGGCATTGGCTAGCATATTGCCTTTGTCCAGTACGAACATTTCGTTTGCGATTTTGGCATTCAATTGCAGAGCGCTAAAACTTGTAATGGAGAAGATTTTCGAGTTTTGAAAGAGTACCCATTCCCTGGGCAACCTGGTGCTAGCATCCACTACCAGTCGCTGTTCCACCGCGCCGCTGTTTGATAGGACCTCAATCACATGGCTCTTCCCTCTTCCGGGCAGATTAAAAGGACTTGCTGAGGCAACACACTTTCTACCGGCTTTCAATTTAGCAATCAGATCTTCAAGCAAAGTCTCGAAATCAGACTTCAGAATATTGAAGCCGTTGGAAGTTTTGAGAAGTTTTGAGTTGGGAGAGAGACTGACCACCAGTTTTCCCAGGAATCCCCCTGCTTTGCCTTTGATCCTGCCATCTGGCTGCCTAACGACCACCGAGCCTGCGTTCTTGCTACCATCTGCAACCTCAAATCGAATCAGATTCGGGTCCTTGTAATAGAACTTGCCGCTCTCCTTAATCTTCTTGCCTTTCTTATAAGTGACCAGCTGGCTTGAAAAGACATAGGCCCGGGCTTTCTTGAACTTTGCTTCCAGCGCCTTTAATTCAGCCTCTCCATCTTTTGAATTTCCCTTTGAAAGCAGAATACTTCCGGCAGAAACGGCCGGATCTCCGGTTTCAGACGATACAGGAAGAGCCGAACCCAGAAAAACAAGGTTCGCCAGACAGACGCCTATGACTACACTTTTATAAGCTGATCGCATGAACAAATCCACGAAACTAGAATGCCGGTACAGATAGAGAATCGGTCAACAAATTTATCATAGATCATGCTGCTACACAGGTCTTAAATGAGGCAGTTTTGCAAAGAATCACATGGATTTACACTTCAATGTTCTTCAGAACCAAATTCCTTTCATTCTCAAATTCTCTTGCCAATTCACAATAGTTTGAGCCACTTACTGTAATCGTTCCAGTAACGAATCCGCGCATTTCTCCAACAGTGACAAATCTAAACTTGGCGGATTCTTTGAAAGACTGTATTGAGATCGCTCCAAAGTATGGATAAAAAATTTCGCTGATCATCCCACGCAAGCTTTCATGAAGCATCCTTAGACTCACACTTTCCGCTATGGTTGCTCTCAAATCAAAGACAGAGTAAGGATTTGAAGTCTTCTCAAATTCATGATTCTCCAGTTCAAGCAAATCGGTGAATTTGAAATGCAGCTCTGAATAGAAACCTTCGAAAACTTCTATTTGCCTGGTTTTGAGAATGCTGTCAATTTGATTGTCGAAATTCATTTATCGATGTCCATTAGGAAATTGCTGCGAACTACTGAATTGATAAAGCTCTATGTTCAACCTACAATGTTTGCTTGCTGAGTAAATTTTTCATTAGCTATTGGAACGGGATTCTCTCATCCTTTTCACTCTATAAAGCATCATGTAAGCTTCAAAGAATGGTGGACTTAGAACATGGTAAAAAAATGGAATCCTGTCCAAGTTTTCAGTTTCCTTGAAAGGGTTCGCCTTCTGCCTCTCTAAACACTTCAGGATGAGCCAATCCGGGTCGAAGCCAGACCATTCTCCACCAGGGAAAGCGATGAGGTTGCCAACACAAACTGGTCCTAACTCATTGAATAAAATATGACCCAGTTCTCGAAATGAGAAAGGTGATCTGGCTATATTTGTCGCTATCCAGTCCAGCTCTTCTTCTGTATGGGAAGTATCTAAAAACAGCTCGGAAAAAGCGTCCCACACATCGACCCGATCGGGGTCGGCTCCGTACTCTTTGGCGTGCTCCTCAAATATTCCAAATCTTCTGAACTCTTCAGCCATTAGCTATTGCGCTTCATCTCAAGGGTGACAAGTTTCTGCCATTGGTCAAAGTCTATGTCACTGTTCTCGTTCAAAAACACATTCAAAACTGCATTGGCAAAAGTTTGATTGAAGCGTCCTCCAGACTTAGCCTCATACTCAGGGAATGCTCGCACCAGAGCATAGAACTCCTGAATAAAAATGGTAATCAAAGGTTCTTTACCTTGCCGATGAATATGATGAAATAGCCTCTCAATAGTAGAACAATCAAGCATCGCCAGTATAAATGTCTTAGAAGAAGAGATGGTACCAAGGTAGATGAACCAGAGAACCTTTATGGATCTATCCGATGGACGATTTTTCATGAAACCGACCATGGTGGCAAGCACTTTATCGTCGTTCACTCTAATCACTTCAGAGACAAGCTCCTTGGAAGCCTCATCCTCACCAATCTCTAACAACAATTCGGCAAAGAGACAAATATCATTGATGCTGGCACGGGAACCGTAAAGTCGAGCAAATATGCTCTCCCTATCAGTGTAGATAGACTTCACCTGATTTTGAAATCCCTGTTCGCACAGCCTGAGCAATAGGTTCAAGGAGAAGTGAAGACTCCGCACTTCAATAAGCGAAATGACGATCGCTCTGGAATACATGGTTTCAAAATCTCTATCTAAAAACTCAAGGTGGCGCAGAATGTCTTCCGTGGCTCCGGCTTCTACCACCGGAGCTTCAAAGAGTGCCTGGCAATAGGTGTAGGTTTTGTTTGAGATTCTACGACCGACCTGGACGATTTTCTTCGATTCACAAGCAGGAAGAAATATCTTTTGAAAGCTCTCCAGGGCACCTTTCTGTTTGCTTTCGGTCAAGAATTCCAGATAAGCTTTGATATCTTCTATGGAGCCGAAGTTTGCCAGAGCTTTTTGAAACACGGCGTATCTTGCCGGCGCATCTCTCTCTGCTTGAAGCATCAGCAATGGAGTCAGTAAAGTCTGGGAAGCTTTGACACTATAACGGTATTGTATACAGTTATAGATATCACCCGCTTCAATCTCCTCCATACTATTTATCACAGATTTAAATTGCTCCACGCTATCCGCCAAAACCAGTGACTGTGCTGCTGCGCATACACGAATTGTCTTTTTGTATGGGTCAATGGACCGGAGCAATTCTTCGTTTTCTGAGTCTATATTGCCTCCGGTTAACGAGACTGAAATCAGGCTCTTGGTTTTGCCAGAAGTATTAATCTGAACAAACTTATTGTAGTATCTGATCGCCTCTTCGATATTGCCATGCTCAAGACTTATCGAGGCCATATGTATCTGCATAACCGATACTTTCACTTTGTCTTCCAGGCTGACTCTATCAATCATCTTCTCATGCAGATGCTCCGCCGCGTCGAAACAACGCTTAGTCAGCTCCTTATCGGCATGGGAGTACAACGCTTCACAAACAACAAATAACATCGCCAGTACTTCAGGCTCCTGAAATTTCGGCAAATCTATCAAATAGGAAAGTTGGTCGCTCAATCGTGGATCATCCAGGAAGAGTTGAATAGCCTCCTGGGTATCTCCTTTGTTAAATCGGTTCAACGCTAGCAAAAAGGCAGCTAGGGCGACTTCGCTTCTGTTTGGCCTGGACTTTCTACAGCTCTGTTTGTAGGCCACATAGAAATAGTTTGTTGCCAACCCGAAGTTGCCCAGGGAGGTAAGCGTGTCGGCCAACTTGAGGGAGATTTGAATAAGAAGATCTAGGTCATAGTCATTGGATTTGTACTTATAAATCTCTTTGAATGCGACAAGATAAAGTTCGACAGCTTTCTCCTGATCACCCTCTCTGTAAAACTTATCTCCTTCAATTACTATATTCTGGCACCAGAAGTTAGGAGCTATTGCCTTTTGAGCATTATCTAGCGCACTGGCGACTCTCACCGCCGCGGCTTTAAAAATCCCTTTGATACTCTTCTTTCGGCGCTTCTTATCCTTTGGGATTGCAGGTCTGTCTGTGGGGCTCCAGTCCAGATCAAGGTCTCTTTGAAATCTGTTCTCTGTGCTCTCAGCAAACGAAATATCAGAAATAGGATTCTTCTCGGCTTGATCGACCTCTTGCATCTCGGTTGATAGCGAATCCGGTCTGACCTCCGGCAGCAATACCAGCTCCTCCGGTCTATGCAACTCCGGTATCAATTGTGGTGAGGACCAGAGCATTCGCATGATCAGGTTGCCGTATTCTTTGATTTCCGGCTGTTCATGGTTTAGTACAGCAGCGAAGACTTTTGAACTCTCAGGTTCGGCAAGATCTCTCTTCCTGAACAAGATGCATTCGTCGCCACCATTGAAATTTTTAAACAAGTCTGAGTCGAGGGCAACTATGGATAAAGAAAGATAGATAAGCCAGCAGGAGAAGTTGTCCACTGTTCTATCATAATGGTGCGCTGTTCTAAGAGGATGTTGATAATTTGGATGGCCCAATTCAAGACTTGTTTTCCCTAACAAATCCGGCACGAACATGGCATCGTAGTCCACCAGGCGCAAACCTTGAGGAGTAACTATGATATTTCCATGCTGTAAGTCTCCGTGAGCCATATCGGCATCGTCTATACCTTTAGCCAGGTCAAAGAACCGGTCCCGAAGCATCAAGATCTCTTCAGGGTCGTCGTAGTTGTCGATCAAAAAACTTTCAAGGGTCTGACCATACACCCAGTTCATCTTTAGAATCGGATACCAGGAACGCCTTACCTGAATGCCCTCTTCGATATAGTGAAACTCCACGGTATATTCAAGGTTATCCAGCAAAACATGTTTGCTGATTGTTTCATATCGCTCTTTCTGTCCCGGTCTATCAGTGAGGAAACATCTGACTGCCCAATCACCATCTACAGTGGTTATTTTATAGACGCTGGCGAAGGCTCCGGTAACTGCCCTTGGTATTCCGATAGGTGTAAGCTCAACCTCTCCGTTGCGCAAATCTGCATCGGCAAAACAGGTGGCTGGAGATTGAATAGCTTCGTTGTAATCCTGGGGAGTCGGCCAACTCATCTATTTTTACCCATCAATTCTTTGTCCATATGGTTCGTCAACGAGGCAGCTGATTTCGGATTGTCACCTCAGGGACACATCATCAGCTGAAGTATAGTCCGATCGCACCTGTTACTCGCTTGATGAGACGGACTTTGTCTACTTTCAATTCCTGTCCATAATCAAGCTCTTGCATGCCCCGGGTCTTTAGAAGACCGATAGCCAGATCTTTGTCTTCTTCAGTGAGGATTATCTTGCCATGGTGGTTATCAGCCACAAGCTGCAACAGCTCTTTAATGGTCATATCGGTATTGACGACGGACATTAATGCCTCAAGGACGACCAGAATATACTAGCACCCTGCGGTAATGTTCAGCTCTTAAATCTTGGGGACTGAAGCTCTTATATTTAAGCCCTGCGACCTATGATCGAGATTGCACTAAATGTTCTAATTGTTCTAATTGTTCTCTACTAAGAGGCTTGGGAAAGTGGTCGAGAACATAGTCATAGAACTCAGTCTGTTCTCTATCTCTCTCTTGATCCGACGAGGTTAACATCACCACAACAGTAGATTCAAAACCGGCCTTTGCATATTCCTTCAGAAATTCATGTCCGTCCATGCGGGGCATATTTATATCCAAAAAGATTACTTCAGGCGGGCTGTCAAGCTTCCCAAGGTATTTGAGAGCTTCTAAACCATCATAGGCTTGAATTACATTAATTGATGGATCAAACTTGTTCAATGTCAACTTCGCGAGAAACTGATCCGGCTCACTATCATCAACTACCATTACTGTCTCTAGTTTCATTAAACCGCCTATAAAACAAGTCTTCCTTTAGGATATCACTGATGACCGCTTTTCAAAAAGAATTAATCCTCCCCCGTCAGGGGTATATTCAAGCGAAAAATTGCTCCTTCACCTGGATCTTCAAACACAATTTTTCCGCCTAGTACATCAGCACTCTTTTTCATCATGTACAAACCGAGTCCAGAACCAAAAGAAACTTTTGGATGGAAGCGTTTGAACATATGAAATAGCTTCTCTTGTTTGTCAGTAGGTACGCCAAGTCCGTTGTCAGCGACCTCAAATACAAAACTACCATTATCTCTATATGTTGAGAGCCTAACGAAAGGATTACTTTTTTGAGGGTCCTGATACTTAATGGCATTACTAATCAGGTTTTCTACAATTAAACTCAATCTACTCTTTTTAAGTTTTGTTGGAGGATTGACTTCCAAATTCTTTTCAATGGTCAAGTTCTGAAAATTGTCCATATGAGAAAATTTCTTAAGTGAATCATCCACTATTTGCGTTAGGTCCACATCTACAATTTCTTCTTCTACATTTTTTGTTCTCGTCAATAGAAGGATATCTTGAACAAGAATCTCTAGCTTCTTGAGTGAAGACTGAGTGTGTTCCAATCCTTCAATAGCCAATGCTTTATCACCTTCTTCGACAGAGTTTTTGACTACTTCTAGAAGGCTAATGGAGGAGACTAGTGGAGACCTCAAGTCATGGGAAGTTCGATATGCGAATTCTTCTAATTCTGCATTTGTCTCAAGCAAATTCTGTTCCGCCAATCTTTTAGCAGAGATGTCTTGAATCTGCGAAATCAAATATCGCGGACTTCCATCATCGTTTGTGATTAAGGAAACGCTTAGAAGTCCCCATATATAGTCACCATTCTTGTGTAGATAACGCTTCTCCATCTGGTAGGTCTCAATTTCCCTTCTGAATAGCTTGTTGAGATTTTCCAGATCGGTTTCAAGGTCCTCTGGATGTGTCAAGTCCTGGAAAGTCATGTTTTTTAGCTCGTTTTCTTTATATCCCAGAATCTCACATAGAACTTTATTGACTTCCAAAAATTTGCCATCAGGCGACACAAGTGCCTTGCCTATCGGAGAATTCCTCATGGCGAGTCGAAACAGATTCTGTTGATCCTCCAAAGAATGGAGCATTGCATTGAACGCTCTCGACAACTCTCCTATTTCATCCTTCGAATCAATTTCGGAGACTCTTGTAAGGTCCCCATCTCGAATTTTCTGCGCCGTTACAGCTAGCTCTTGAATCGGTGCAGCTATGGAGCGTGCAAGGAACACACCTATGATGACAGCAACAAAGACCACTGCCGCTGTGGTCTCCAAGACAGTCATAATCAAATTTCTCACCGGCTCAAGAGCTTCTTTGCGGTCGATTTTCGAAACCATCCCCCAATCTGTCTCCGGGATGTAAGCTGTCGCTGCCAAAACCGGAATATCTCTATAGTCGACAGTATCTGGGCTCGTCATCAGAGATTCTCTTCTCAAAAGAGCCTGGGTGATTGGTACATCGAGACGATCACGCTTCACTATTCTGCTGAGTTCTCTGCTTGGATCATGCCTGAGATACAGCAAAAACCTCGCGTCTCCATTCGCTGTTCTCTCTGCCAAAAGAGTCTCTCCAGAATCTCCAAGACCGTCATAGTTATTAGTAACATCTGTTATCTCTTTGGCACTCATCACCGCATAAATGAATCCAATAGGTTTTCCATTAAGTAGCATTGGACCGGTTACTACACCGTGCAAATTACCTTTACTGTCTCTTTTGAGTGTTCTTAAATTGGTCCTTAGTGGGAATTGAGCTGATCCTTCACTCCCTGAGAAATTTACGCCAGGCGAAACCCCGCAGAATACTAGTGAATTGCCCTCACAATCACACAACTCAACATATTCGAGGGCTCTGTCGGCGGATAGAGCATCACTCAAGATAACTTCGATCTCTGAACGAACTTTATCTGCATCCGGTGAGCTTTTTAGTATTGCCATTAATTTCCGAAGCCTGGTTCTGCTGCTGATTAGATTTACACGGTCTTGCCAGGCATTTATCACATGAACGACATTGCTCTTTTGCCCAGACGCGACGGCTTCAAGTTTTTGACCTCGGGCGTCTATCAAAGAGCCATAGGTAAGCCAAAACAATAGTCCGCTAACGCAAGCAATACTAGTCAGGGTGACAGTTAATAGGGAGAGAGTTAGTTTTGAACGAATCTTCATTCTTTCGAAAATGACTTATGCAAACATTCTGATCTTCATGATCATAGACAAATACATACTATCTAATTATGACCTGAAAGGGTGATTTTATTTTT
>MDTD01044955.1_pt1 | contig 18499 bp, 17 predicted proteins | sample 811221 | NCBI WGS metagenome assembly MDTD01 (sample SAMN05326646, study PRJNA326480) | marine metagenome | isolation source: seawater | place: Pacific Ocean: South West | collected 2011 | reverse complement strand
GCAGAAGGGGCCTTAGCTCAGCTGGGAGAGCGCCACAATGGCATTGTGGAGGTCAGCGGTTCGATCCCGCTAGGCTCCACCATTCTTCTTTATAACTATTGTCCTCTTTACGAGGCGTTTGTCATGAATCTTGAGGATTATCAAGTTGCTAATAGGAAAATCTGGCAGGCCCGTGCGAAAGATTACATTGCGCCTGCCGAAAAAGCTTGGCATTCACATGAAGCCTATTGGGGCATTTGGAATACTCCCGAATCGGAATTGCAGCTATTACCAACCAAACTAGATGGTTGCAGATGCATTGAGCTCGGTTGTGGGGCTGGCTATGTGTCATCATGGATGGCAAGGCGAGACGGTCAAGTTGTAGGCATCGATCCGGCTGCAAACCAACTGAAGACTGCCAGTCGGCTTGAAGAGCAGTATCAATTGGGAATAGAGTTTGTCGAGGGTTTCTGTGAGGCGTTGCCTTTCCCAGATTCATGTTTTGATTTTGCAATCTCAGAGTATGGGGCTTCTCTATGGGCAAATCCTTTTAGATGGATTCCTGAGGCATCGAGGGTGCTAAAAACTGGAGGGCGACTGGTTTTTATGACCGATCACGCTTTTGCGGTATGTTGTGTCCCAGATGACGGGAATTGGAGAGCCCCGATGTCCGAACGGTTGTTGCGACCATACCATGACCTATTTAAGCATCAATGGAACTCATCTTCTCATGAAGTTGAATTCCATCTATCCCATGGGGACTGGGTCCAACTTCTAAGGGATAACAATTTTGTTATCGAGCGTCTGGTTGAGGTCGGTGCTACTGCAAAGTCCAGTTCTAGATTTGGTTATGCTGATGCAAATTGGGCGAGCAAATGGCCTGCTGAAGAGGTTTGGTGTGCCCGTCTTTCGGCTTGACCATTCGAGTTTGTATTGTATTCTGCTGGCGTGACTGACTCGTTCGAAGCCTATCCGAAAAATGCCATGACCGACAAGCGAGGATGCTATCCATGCAAATTTGTTCTGCCGCCATTCAAGGATGCGGGATTTTGGATGGCGACATAATGTGCTGCTTCGAAGACGATTAAATTATAATCGAGTTAGCCATTTGGGAAATAAAAGGCCCTTGGATTCAAGGAAATCGGGGTTGTAGAGTTTTGAAAGATATCTGGTCCCGGAGTCGCATAATATGGTAACTATACAATGACCGGGGCCCATTTCTTTTGCTAACTTCATTGATGCAGCCACGTTTATTCCGGAACTGCTTCCCAGAAACAGGCCTTCTTCATGAGTTAGACGGAACATAACATCAATACTTTCTTGATCTGGAATCTGGTAGGCTTTGTCGATTTTTATGTCTGAAAGATTGTCCGTTATGCGTCCTTGCCCAATCCCTTCAGTGATGCTTGATCCCTCTGCCATTAACTTTCCATTGGCATAGTAGTTGTACAATGCAGCGCCGGGGGGGTCTGCTAGACAAATTACAATATTTTTCTTTTTTCGTCTCAGAAACTGGCTAACTCCAGCTATGGTTCCACCCGTTCCAATAGCTGAGACAAAGGCGTCTACCTTGCCCTTGGTTTGATCCCAGATTTCGGGACCCGTAGTCTCAAAATGACTAAACCTGTTGGCGGTATTATCAAATTGATTTGCCCAAACGGCTCCTTGAGGTAATTTTTCGTCGAGTTCTTGTGCCAGCCGCGCGGAAAATTTGACATAATTATTTTCATCTTTGTAGGGCACCGCCGGAACTGTAATCAGTTCCGCTCCACAAGCGCGCAGCATCTGTAACTTCTCTTGGCTTTGGGTTTCAGGTACAGCGATTGTCGTTTTGTAACCAAGCGAATTGGCAATTAGTGTGAGCCCAATACCGGTATTTCCTGCGGTTCCTTCCACGAGGGTGCCACCCGGTCGAAGTTTTCCTGTCTCAATTGCGTCCTTGATAATATACCAAGCTGCCCGATCCTTTACTGACCCGCCTGGGTTAGCAAATTCAGCTTTGCCTAGGATTTCGCATCCCGTTTCATTGGATGGTCCATTCAGTCTGATGATTGGCGTGTTACCTATCAATTCCACTAAGTTCTTCATATGAAAAAAACTTTTTATCAATCAATCGATATTGTCAAACATTGTAAAGCATTCTATTCTCTTTTGATCGCAATGAGGTTTAATCTGGCGGATTTTAGAGAGCGATGAACGTGCATGTTCTATGATTAAATTTGATGCAATTTTTTTATTTTGATCGTATATAACCTGGAGCCTTTGGTTTGATATTAGTTTATTTTGACAGGATAATAAGCCAATGCCCAGCCTATGATTGTTTATTTAAATTCGGAACTATAATGAGAAATATTTCTTTAAACTCAATTCTTATTTTGTCAATTTTATCGATTGGTTGCATGAAAAGTAATCCCGAAGATACTCTCAAAAAAGAGGCTGCATCTTCAGGGAATGAAGTTAACTGGTCCTCCTATGGCAACGATCTATCCGAGAAGCGTTTTTCCCCAATCGCTCAGATAAACTCGAGCAACGTTAAATCGCTTGGACTCGACTGGGCGCTTGATCTTAGCGATGCGATTCAATTCGTTAGCACGCCACTGGCGATCGAAGGTGTTCTATATTTTTCAGGAGATAGGTCAATTGTAAGAGCTGTAGATGGCGCCAGTGGGACATTACTATGGACCTTCGACCCTGAGATTCATAAGCACTCACCGCGGACAATTGCGCTGGGTTGGAATGTCAATCGTGGCTTGGCGTACCTAGATGGGAAACTTTTCATTGGAGCTACCGATGGCCGTTTGATCGCTATTGATAGCGTCAGCGGCGAGCAGATTTGGGCTTCCAAAACATTTGAGCCAACTGAAAGCAAGGCAATTACTGGAGCCCCCAGAGCGTTCAACAATATGGTTGTAATAGGACACGGTGGAGCAGAGTATGGAACGCGGGGATATGTAAGCGCTTATGATGCCGATAGTGGGGAGCAGCTATGGCGGTTTTACACCGTCCCGGGCAATCCTGCGGATGGCTTTGAAAGCTCGGCTATGGAAATGGCAGCGGCGACTTGGTTTGGTGAATGGTGGAAAACAGGTGGCGGGGGGACCGTTTGGGACGGTATTACATATGATGAGGAACTTGATCAACTTTATATAGGTGTCGGCAATGGCGATCCGTGGGACTATGATTTGCGGAGTCATGGCAAAGGAGATAACTTGTTCTTGGGTTCCATTGTGGCTCTAGATCCGAATACTGGTAAATACCTTTGGCATTATCAATCCCTTCCAGAAGAGCGATGGGACTTCAAATCAACGCAGGACATGATCTTGACCGATCTTGTGATTGATGGGAATAGCAGAAAAGTCCTGATGCAGGCTCATATGAATGGGCATTTCTATATTCTGGATCGAAATGACGGGCAGCTGTTAAGTGCGGAGAAATATGCGAAATCAACCTGGGCAGAATATGTCGATCTGGATACCGGTAGACCTGTATTGAGCGAAGAGGCTAAGTACAGAGACGGAGGGCCATCCCGTATTTGGCCAAGTCCATTTGGTGCGAGAAACTGGCAGTCGGCAAGTTATAATCCGAAAACGGGCTTGGTATACATCTCAGAAACGCAACTGGGGGGCGAGTATTCGGTTGGTCCCGACCCAGAATTCCGTGATAAGTTTCTGCGTGTGAATATTTTGGTTGATTATAGTGAAGTAGAGGAAAATGACGGCACTGGCTCGCTGTTAGCTTGGAATCCATTGGCGGGGAAGCCAGCTTGGCAAGTGCGACACAGCAGTTTCTGGAATGGTGGGACGCTTAGCACGGCTGGTGATTTGGTGTTTCAAGGTAATGGAGAGGGGTATTTTCAAGCTTACCACGCGTTATCTGGGGAACTACTTTGGGAAATTGATGCGCAGCGTGGCATCAATGCACCGCCCATAAGCTACACTATCGATGGTAAACAACACGTGGCGATCTTGGTTGGGTGGGGCGGACTTTCGTCGTTTGGGTTGCCGGTTTTTAGCAGAATGGGTTGGAAATACAAGGCCCCCGGGATTCGGTTGCTGAGCTTTAGTTTGTCAGGTAAAGAATCGTTACCTGTAATTAACAATCGGAGGCACCAATTTAATCCCGCACCTACGTCTGACAGTGTAATCGATATTGGCCTGGCTACCGCCGGTAATGCTTTATATCACAACTCCGGATGCGGTGTTTGTCATGGTGGGGGACTTAATAGTGCAGGATCCGGTGCACCTGACCTGCGGGAATCAGTGGCTAATTCCGATTTTTCATATTTTAAGGCCGTTGTAGCAGATGGGGCGCTTTTGCCTAATGGTATGCCGCAATTTAAGGATCTGAAGGAGAGTGAACTTTTGGCGGTTTATGAATATATGCGCCAACAAACGCGAGCAGCCTCGAACGACACCCGATTATTTCTTCCCGGATACATTAAAGCCAAATCTGAGTGAGCATGCCGGGATGACTGCGCAGAGTTAAGACGTGTGTATTGTTTGACAAATGCTAATATCTCCTTCGGGTGCTAAATTTTCTGAATGCAGCAACTACCGTTACGCTATATGGAGGAGTTGGGACGAGGAGTTACCAAACGTTATGTTCGTCTCGCTGAATCCATCAATTGCCGATCATAAAAGAGAGGATCCTACGCTGATTCGTTGCATAAACTTCGCTCGCTCTTGGGGCTACGGAAGCCTGTCGATTGGAAATCTTTTTGCGGGTATTTCTTCGGATCCCAAGAATATGAGATTGATGACTGATCCTGTTGGAAAGGACAATGATTTTTGGTTGCAAAAAATGGCTGATATCGCCGATCTAAAAGTTGCGGCTTGGGGAAATCATGGGGATCACCTTGATCGCGCTAGAAAGGTATTTGAGATGCTAACTCCGATGTTTTGTATAAAAATAAATAAGTCGGGCCACCCCTCTCATCCGCTCTATCTGAGAGCATCCCTAAAGCCAAAACTATTTAAACGTTTGTCCGCAGCTATCTGAAGAAACTCTCTTTCGGATTTCCGTTGGCATCGTAGACGGGTTCGTGTCTATCTATTCGATAAATCTGGTTTTCACTATTGATAATATTGCTTCCCATAAAGAGCGAAAGCATTTTTTTATAGTTCTCGTGTTTGAAGTGTTCCACGACTGATTTTTCATCTTGCCAAAGCTCATAAACCTGCATTCTATTTGCGACGACAGGGTCTGCAGCGAAGCAATAGCTTATACACCCAGCTTCTTGTTCTCGAGTAGCTAGTTGAATCGGAGTTGAAATTCTTATTACTTGATCTCTCTCCTCCTCAGTTTCAAAATCGACAACGGCCGAAATTATGAACATCTCTTTCTCCTTAATTATATTCGCTGCATCTCATTACACGCTCATGACATGATTGTCATGCTTAGAATGAGGATACAAGAAACCAAGAGCAAATGCGCCGCATTTTTTTCTAGGTTACCGTCAGCCTTCAATGGAAGAACACGGTATTATCATCGCAAAATAGCTAATTACAATCCATCTTGCGCTTCCATTTGTGGCCAATAAAAGGCATCATCTCCTTACGGCAAAGGAGCTCTCAATGCACTACATATTTTTGATGCTTATACTGGTAATCCCATCAGTTGATGCGCAAATTGTCAAATTGGACTGCAAAACCAAAAAAACGTTTGATGGCGAAGATTATGGTGTGAAAGGTGATCCGAAGACCGACACACGGCAGGCCTTTGAAGTAAATATAGACATGCGATATGTGAAAGGTGACATGCAGGAGAGAGACTATCGTAATCTTGTTCTGGGTCCAACAATCATAGTGATGGAGCATACAGAAGGCCCAGGTAGCGATGGAAAAACAAGAACCAATACTACAGAAATTAACCGGGAAACATTGGCCGTCAGAACTGCTTTGGCTCTAGATAATAGGCCTTTCAAAGAATGGAGAGGGTCCTGTCGATTGCTATCTAAACGAAGCTGATTCTTCATGCTCATTCTCACGATTTTTGAGAGGGATGATCAGTTCTGATTGGGAAAGCGCATAGTTCAAGCTTATCTTGGAAACAAGTAATGGGTAATGAGATCAAAGAAAAGACGTTTCGGGTTAAAGGAACATCCCTTCAACCATACACCTGCAAGTTTGTTCGCGATGGTAATTCTTTGCGGATAAGGTGTGACTGCCCAGTGGGAATGTATGGGGAACCCTGCGAGCATTGGATGTCTATTTTCACTGGCGAAGAACAAGAATACCTCGATCTGACAGATGAAGATATTATAGAACTTCAAAGTTGGCTTGACGAAAGCGATCTCGATGAGGCGCTCCAGAATCTGCTTTATTTTGAGGGTCATGAAAGAAACATGCTGGACAACCTTGCTCGACAGAAAAAAGCATTGCGCGGCCGGGTCATGGATATTCTTTTGTCTGATCCTCAACCTTAGGGTGGCCCTAGTAAATCTATATTCTCTTATGATAATTTTTGGTGGCACAATTTGATCTTGCCTCCGAGAAGACTATATAACTAGACCACCATCCACAACTATACACTCCCCCGTTGGTGTAGCTAGAAGCTGCTGAGGCAAGGTACAAAGCGGTGCCAGCCATCTCCTCTGGTTTGGCGTGTCGTCCCATAGAAATTCTTTTGATTGCGCCCTCATATATTTGTTGATTGGTGAAGAGTGCTTCAGCGAATTTTGTTTTGGTCAGCCCAGGAAGCAGTGCATTAACGCGAATGCTATAGATAGCACACTCTTTCGCGAAGGCTTTCGTCATATTAACTATGGCTGCCTTGGTAATGGAGTAGATTGCCTGTGCTGGGCCCGGCATTAGTGCTGCGGCAGATGCTGTATTGGTGATTGACCCTCCTTGATTATCTCTCATGAGCTTCCCTGCTTCCACTGACATAAAGAAGTAACCCCTTATATTTACATCAACGGTTTTAGTGAAAGCCCTCAGGTCGGTATCGAGAACATGTCCGAAGTAAGGGTTGGCAGCGGCGTTGTTAACCAGTATGTCAAGCTTGCCGTGCCTATTTTGAATTTGCTCAAAGGCACTCAATATATCCTCCATCCTGCCAACATTACAGATGAGCGTTTCTGATGATCCACCGGATTGTTTGATGCTCTTTGCGATGGACTCACAATCTTCGATTTTTCGGCTTGATACGATTACGTGAGCCCCCTGTTCGGCGAAAATTCTCGCTCTGCCCTCACCTATGCCTCGGCTAGCTCCTGAAACAAGAGCAATTTTTCCTGAAAGGTCAAAAAGATTGGTAGCCATAGTTTGATTCTCTCATGTTGGTTTTTTGCTTATTTTATAAGGGTCAACGCCTTGTGAATTATTAAATATGGCGCAGAAATAAAGACTATTTAAAAACATTTTAGAACAGAGTATCTGATATAATTCTGGCCTATTAATTTGTTTTCGGTTGCTAATTTTTGTCGATGACTGCAACCATGTTTTAAAAAGAGAATCATGAGCAAGAAACCGTCCAATGGAGGGAGAAGATTATTGGTTGGCGCGAAGAAATTTGAACGAGTCGGCTCTAAGAAGATAGCCTATGTGGATAAAGGGGAAGGTCAACCCATCGTCCTGCTCCATGGAAATCCGACTTCATCCTATTTGTGGCGTAATGTCATCCCAGAACTGAGCGGTCTGGGTCGGGTTATTGCGCCCGACCTAATTGGGCATGGTGACTCCGATAAGTTGTCAGTCGAAGAGGGACCCCAACGTTATACATTCGAGGTAGTCTATCGATACCTTGCTGATTTTCTTGAAGCAATCGGAGTTCATGAGTCAGTCACTCTAGTTGTTCATGACTGGGGCAGCGCGTTAGGTTTTCATTGGGCGCAGCAAAACCCGACTGCAATAAAGGCGATTGCATACATGGAGGGAATAGTGTGCCCTCTCGATTCGTGGGCTGACTGGCCCGCTGAGGCAGTGGGTATATTCAAGGGTTTCAGGAGTGATAAAGGTGAAGATCTAGTGCTTGAGCGGAACCTCTTTGTCGAAGGTGTTTTGCCAAGTTCGATAATGCGTTCCCTTAATGAAGACGAAATGGATAACTACCGTAGACCCTTTTTAGAACATGATCATCGCCAGCCAGTGCTTAATTGGCCGCGACAGATTCCAATCGCTGGAGAACCTCCAGAGATGGTGGAATTGGTGTCAAGCTACGCCCACTGGTTGTCAACTACTAATGATCTTCCGAAGCTCTTCATCAATGCCATCCCGGGATCTATCTTGGTTGGAAAACAGCGAGAGTTTTGCAGATCTTGGCCAAATCAGGTGGAGGTAAGTGTATCTGGAACTCATTTTATTCAGGAGGACTCACCGGTAGAGATCGGCAAAGCCGTTTCCGCGTGGCTGCGGACATTATAAATTGGATAATTTTTAACCCCAATGTAAATAAGGAGATAGATTTAGATGAGTGATATCCCAGTATATATGGTAGTGAATCTGCATGTAAAAGATGCCTCTGAGTACAGGCTATATGAAAAGGGATTTTTTCCCATTTTAAAAAAATACGGTGGTACCTTTATTACCTATGATGATAATACCGAGACTCTTGAGGGGGATCCCAGAAAGGGAAGAATGATTATATTCAGTTTCCCATCTGAAAAAAAAGCCAAAGATTGGTATGCCGACGAAGAATATCAAGCTCTATCTAAGCACAGATGGGCTGGCACAGAAACTCGATTTCTTACAATGATTCACGGGTTGCCCCCTCGCGCTTAGGAGGACGGGCGGGGTATTGTAGTAGTCATCGGGCTCATTTTGAAAGGTATTATGTAGCCCAATTAGGCCAGGCACATAGATTGCGAGCCATAGCCCTAATAATGTGCTTGACCATCCAACGGGGAGCATTTGAAACAAGGCAGACCAGAATGCTATGGAGGTTGCCATACGCCAGCCCATTCTGGACGGGGTGGCACTTGGTGTGTCTCCTTGCCTTGCCAGTGGAAACATTTTTGGTCGTAGGAACCATCCATGAGCCGATCCGTTTATCAAAAATTGGAACAACGATAGCTCTTTGTATGCCATTTTCGGTTTTTTATCAATTTCGGCATCATGAGATTTGCTAATATTTGCTTTGATTATGCTCCAGACATGCTTTGCCTCAGGACGTGCGCCTGCTCCGCTAAGGTTGCTAAATTTTGGGACACACCTCCAGCGATAAAGTATTCGCCCTGATTTGTGAATTGCAAGCGTCGCCGGCTGATAATAACCCTTTATATGGGAAACCCATGAGCGGGTTCCAAGGTGGCCGTCATCTGGATTAAAAAAATTTCCAGCCATTTATTCTGTGCACCGAGATTCCTGATCTCATTCTGCGGATCCCCTGTGACAGACAATGGGAGCCTCCATTCGTTTTCGGCTTCGGAGACGAGAGCCTGTGGTTCCGAAGTTATGCCATATACAGCACCGCCAGCGGCCCTTATTGTATCGGCAACCCCGTTCTGTCGAAGCTTCGCAACTCGAAGCGACATGGCGGTCACCAAAGTCCACGATAGAAAACCAGCTGCATGAACTCGTGGTTCGATAATTCATTGTTAATCCATTCCTTCCGAATCCCCTCTGGGGGATCGAGGTGAGAAGGTATCGAGGGCGCTTCAAGTTCGATTTGAGAGAAAATAAAATCCTTATTGGCCGGGGTGAAAGCAACCTGTTTACGAACACACAATTCGCCATCGCAAGGAATCAGTCCCATTTCAAAAGGCTTGCTAAGATCGCTTACTTTCTAGGCGCCCACTAGTCCGGTTAAATCATAGTCGGAGTTATTCTCACGATTGAGCCATTGCAATGCTTTTTTTGTGGGTGCTCTGAGTTCAAATGGTATATCTTGTTCCAAGTGTGACTGACCCTTTATTCACAAAACTAAATTAAGTATATTGCAAGTCTAGCCGTCTACCAGTCACATATTTGTATATGGCTATAAGTTCAATTTTTGGAGTGCTGAAATGACAGTGAGTAGTTTGTACCCTGATATTTCAAACCGCAAAATTGAGACCAATGGCATAGAGCTTAATATTGCGGAGCAGGGCTCAGGGCCGCTGATTCTGTTAATTCATGGATTTCCTGAATCTTGGTACTCTTGGCGGCATCAATTTGCGCCCCTAGCTGCTGCAGGTTACAAAGTCGTTGCACCCGATATGCGTGGTTATGGTGACTCAGATAAGCCGTTCGACGTGAGCGCATACAACCAAATTGAAATCGTTAATGATATACGTGGCCTGGTCAAATCACTCGACTATGAGTCTGCAATCGTAATAGGCCATGATTGGGGAGCGCCGTCCGCTTGGAACTGCGCGCTCTGGCACCCCGAGGAGTTCTCAGCCGTTGGAGCGCTGTCTGTCCCATTCATTGCGCGCTCGGAAAGCCCTCCTCTTGAGAGGATGCGGAAGCTATTTGCTGGAAAGTTTTTTTATCAGCTTTACTTTCAGGAGCCAGGAGTGGCTGAGGCGGAATTTGAGACTGACATTGAAACCAATCTCAAAAAGTTTTTTCATACTTCAAGCGGTCAGGGAGATTTTGGTCAGTTGCATAAAAAACCAGCTGATTCCGATTTGCTATCCGATATATATGAACCAAAAAAACTAGGAGCATGGTTATCGGTGAGCGATTTGCACTTTTACACCAAAGAGTTTGAGAAGAATGGATTTCGAGGACCATTAAACTATTATCGAAACCAGAACTTAACATGGGAAAAATCAGAAAATCAGCCTCTGAAAGTTCTCCAACCCTCGTTATTTCTGGCGGGAGCATTAGATGGGGTCATCAACATGGCGAGACCTGCGCTAGATAATATGCCAGAATTCGTTCCGGATCTGAGAGTCAATCAATTAATTCCGGGTATAGGTCATTGGACTCAACAGGAGGCTCCGGATGCCGTAAACGAAGTTCTTCTTGATTGGTTGGACAATCTTTGATGACGATTGCTATATTCTGCCAAGGGAATCTCCGCTTACAAACATTCTGTCTAGGATATTCAGTTACCGATAGTCAGATTTTGCCCAGTTCCTTTGCTTCCTTTTCGTAGCTTGCGTAGGAATTTTTGAGAACAGCACTGTTGAGTAGTGTTGAGGCAACTAGTTCATTGGTCTTGAAGGACTGTATGGATGTTTTTAGCCACATTGATTCTGTTCTTCGACTTTCTCCCAAGCCAACGATTTCCCGCCGCAATAAATACTCCTCTCCGACAAACAGTGGTCCTTTGATCATTTTTATTTCGAGATCGACAAATAGGCCTATGGAGGGTTGTTTGGCTTGAGGCGGAAAGTCGGCGGAGAAACTTACCAAAGGATTTACCATCTCCATCGGAATTATGGCCCTTCTCCAAGGAGAATTGATCGCGGTCTCTGGTCTATACCAATCACAATACTCTGTTATTTTGTTTAGCTTTTCGTTTAGCGTAAACGGATAATTATTGCCGAGATGTTGATCCATAGAAATTTTTACTGGAATGCCAGTCGATGACCGGTCTCCAATTTTTACTTTTTCAAGGATGACTAAATTACTTGGAGTCGGTCGGGAACGCATGATTCGATCGAGTTCTGTTTCTGGGTGATCCGGTCCAATGGTGGCTGTGCCCTCTAAAACAATTTCACCGGTTTTTTTTAGCGCCCAGATGCGTGTCGACTTTGCCCCTTCCGAAGGCTTTGAGACAAGCGCTTGAACTTCTTCACCATCTACAACCATATTTTTAAAGTGGGTGCTGATACAACCGTATTCAAACCACTGATCGCCCCAGATTTTATGCAAAAGCGGATCAAACTGCGAAAAGTGGGTGGGTCCCTCTATCGGAGCGCCACTGAAGCCGAGAGATGCGGCTTGATCATCGTCATGAATCGACAGATGGCCACCATACTCCTGCGCTGATAACATTTGGCGCGGCCTTAAAAACGGTCCGCTGATGATTTCGTTTTCCTCGCTAAGACGAGTTGTCCAAATTGACTTTGTCATACTCGTTTTTACCCAGTAGATAGTCCGTGAGCCGCTCGCCATTCTCTTTAGTATTCTATATCACGTAAGAAACGGATGTAATGAATTTTTTTGCTTTAACAATGAGAACGCCAACCTGAAATGTCTCGTTATTGGGCGAAAAAATGTGGTTTCAGACGTATGAATGGTGATTTGTTATCGGGTAATATGTCTCCCTCTATTTTGGTTAGTTGATTGTTGGACTCACTTCGGTCAGGATTTATCAATATTGCAAACTGGGGATAAAGGATGAATTTAGAAAATAAGATCGTTGTTGTGACTGGAGCTGGCAGCGGAATTGGAAGAGCGTTGGTTGTCCGTTTTAAGGCAGAGGGCGCCAAACACGTTGTGTCAGTGGATATCAATCCAGAGAGTGCGGAGCAAACTGCGGATCTGATAGGTGATCGCTCCTTTGAAGCGGATGTGTCTAACGAAAATGATGTTGTTCGGCTTATAAAAATGACGGAAGAGGAGGTCGGGCAGATTGATCTGTTCTGCTCAAATGCTGGAATTGGACTGGGCAAAGATCTGCATTCGGCGACCAATGAAGACTGGCAAAAAAGTTGGGATATAAATGTCATGTCGCATGTTTATGCGGCACGTCATTTAGTTCCGCGCATGATTGAAAGGGGTGGGGGTTACTTCTTGAATACAGCATCTGCTGCTGGTGTTTTGAATCAGATTGGGTCAGCGACCTATGGTGTAACCAAGCACGCAGCAGTAGGTTTTGGAGAGTGGCTTGCGATCCATCATAAGCACGAAGGGATAAAAGTCTCAATGCTATGCCCTCAAGCGGTCAGAACCGCGATGTATAGGCAGGGAACTGACTCGTCCGCGGCTGCGGGCGTAGACGGCGTCATGGAACCAGAAGAGTTGGCTGATGTCGTTGTGAGAGAGCTGGAGAAAGAGAGTTTCATGATTCTGCCGCACCCTATGGTACTCGAGTACATGAGAAACAAAACTTCAAACTATGATCGCTGGATTAGTGGTATGCATAAATTGATGAGAAAGATAGCGGGTATTGGCTAGTAAACTCTCCGCCAAGTCTAATCATTTTTTATACTGTGGGATATTTGAATGCAAGTCATTAAAAAAACAATCCAAATTTTTTTCGATCTCATCAGGGTACTCCTTGTTTTAGCGGTTAAGCCCCCGAAGGTTACCGATAAAAAATCGGTTGGCACCATGTTTGAAGACACCGTGGCTAAGTACTCAAAGCGCAAAATGATTGTCTTTGAGGGTCATGAACTTAGTTGGGGCGAGTTCAATATGCTAGCCAATCGGATGGCGCGTCGACTAAAGGCGGGTGGAGTGAGCCGAGGCGACAGCATAGCTTTGATAATGGACAATCGAATCGAGTTTTTGGCGCTCATAATTGCAACTCAGAAGCTTGGTGTTGCTATCGCACTCATAAATCCAAGTTTAAGGGGCGCTCAGCTAGCTCATTGCATAAAGATTTCTGGTTCGGCTAAGTGTCTAATTGGAGAAGAGGTATACGATAATATAGTTGCCATCAGTAATGATTTGGCTATGAGTGGCGACGATTTTTTGTGGGTTGCAGACCGACGTGAAGTTGACCCGCCGGCATGTGTAGAAGATTTCTTAGAACAAATAGAACAATATAGCTGTCAAAATTTAGAGGAGGTCAATGATATTTTGGCCGGTGAGACCGCCTTCTATATCTACACATCTGGGACGACTGGTTTGCCTAAGGCTGCTAAAATCACCCACCGTCGCTGGGCTACAGCCACCCATGGATTCAGCGAGATGGGTTCTATGGCTAAAGCCGATGATTGTTTCTACTTATGCCTCCCTCTTTATCACGGAACAGGACTCATTTGTGGATTTGGCGTTTGCGTATACTCCGGCGCATCTTTTTACCTACGAAGAAAATTCTCTGCATCGTCCTTCTGGTCAGATGTGCAGGAACATAAAATCACCAATTTCATATACGTCGGTGAGCTTTGTCGATATTTGATTGCACAACCTCCTTGCGCAGAGGAACGAAATAACACGTTGACCAGGGTGTTTGGCAATGGTCTTAGGCCTGACATCTGGGATGAATTTAAGAATCGTTTTGGGATCGATCGGGTTGCCGAGTTTTATGGCGCGAGCGAGGGGAATATCGCTTTTGTTAATGCTTTCAATAAGGATCATACGATTGGTATCTGTGGTGCGAACATCTTGCTGGTAAAGTATGACATTGATTTAGATAGAATTGTTAAAGATGCGGCTGGGAAAATTATTCCTGCAGATGACGGCGAGGTCGGTTTACTCTTGGGTGAGATTGACGAGCAGTACATTTTCGACGGTTACACTGACTCTCGGGCTTCCGAGTCCAAGATCTTACGAAGCGTCGTTAAGGATGGCGACGCTTGGTTTAACACTGGAGACTTGATTAAGAAAATAAATGTGGGCTTTGCTTTTGGCCTAGCACATTATCAATTTGTTGACAGAATTGGAGATACCTATCGTTGGCGTTCTGAAAATGTATCCACTAATGAGGTAGAGGAAATTCTGAATGGCAACGATCAGTTGGAATTTTCAAATGTCTTCGGCGTCGACGTTGCGGGTGCTGATGGTAAGGCTGGGATGGTAGCGATTGTGGTGAAAGGTGGTCGAGAACTCGATCTAGAGGAGTTTTCGTCTTATGTTATGACAAACCTTCCTGCATATGCACGACCTGTCTTCTTGCGTATTCAAGGAGAGTTGGCTACTACCGGAACTTTTAAGCTTGTTAAAGGTGAATTGCGAAAGCAGGCATATCATTTAGGTGAGATTGCTGATGACCTGTACTTTTTGCCACCACATTCGGAGAATTATGAGCCGCTGAACCAAATTGCCTACCAAGCAGTTATTGAAGGCCGCTCGGGTTATTAAAAATTAAACAATACAAATTAATTAGTCATGAATACATTATCATCTAAGTTATCAATAGAGAAGAAAGACAACGTTTGCATCCTATGGCTCAATCGTGCTGAAAAATACAATGCGCTTTCGTCCGATTTATGGGGCGGAATACCTGATGCGCTGAACGAAATCATGCTTGATGATGATATCAATGCTATTATATTGGCAGGGCGCGGGAAGCATTTTTGCGTGGGGATAGATATAGTGGAGGCTGATTTCGCAACAGGAACTCAGAGCGATGAAGCGTTCTCCGAGGCTCAATCTAACCTTCGTCAGTTAGAGAATACCCAGCGATTCCAAGCAGCGATTTCTTCGATAGCGGATTGCGAATTGCCGGTCATTGCTGTTATTCATGGCCATTGCCTTGGCGCTGGTGTCGATCTGATCACTGCTTGCGATATTAGAATCTGCAGCGATGATGCGAATTTCAGCATTCGTGAAACAAAGATCGGTTTAGTTGCCGATGTTGGCACATTGCAGAGATTACCTAAGCTCCTGAATGCTGGGCACGTAGCAGAGTTGGCTTATTCAGGTAAAGACATAAGCGCTAGGCGTGCCGAAAAAATTGGTTTGGTCAATGATGTCTTCGAATCATTTGACGCCGCATATGATGCAGCATACGCCTTAGCGTCAGAGATCGCATCTAACTCAACCCTCGCCGTGCGAGGAACTAAATTTATTCTCCGGCAAAGCGAAACGCTTACCACAGATCAAAGTCTGCTTCTTAACGGGATGTTCACGTTAATGACCAGCCTCAAGTCAAACGATCTCAAGGAGTCGATGAAGGCTTTTTTTGAAAAGCGGCCGCCCAAATACACAGGAACGTGACCTTTAGTAGACCATTTCCCGACTAGCATTCAGCAGAAAAGGAAAGCGCTCACCAAGCTTGGCACTCAAATACATAACCCAGTATTCGATCTTTTGGATCACACTCATGTCTAACTTATTGGGAAGCTCTTTTTGTTGAGCGGCAAGGTATGCATGAAGACTTTTTGCGTCCCTAAGGTCGAGAGTTTCGGCAAAACCGATCATGCCTTGATGAACTTTTGAGCCGCCGAGCACAATATTGACAAATTCCTCTTGAGTTTGTTGGCTCATGTAACGAAGATCTGGAACAATGCCGCCGCTCTTTGCGCTGATTCCGTGGCAACTCCCGCAATTACTGCTGTAAAGTATTTGACCTCGTTCAATAAAAGCTAGATCCGTCTCAGCTTCAATTACAACTGGCTCAATCTTAGCTAATTTCTCACTCATTCTTGTGTGTCTCTCAGTAGCTTCCCCAAGCTTAAATACTAGGAGCCTATTTCTATTAACCCTATCATATTTCAATTCATTGCCTATGGTGAGCATGGCGACGCCGCCGCCACCTTGCCCAACGGCTATATATTGCTCTCCATCTATTTCGTAAGCGACCGGGCCTGCAAGGATTGCGCTATCAGATTGAAAACTCCAGAGTAATTCCCCATTTGTCGCATCATAAGCGATAAATCTGCCCTCTTGAGTGCCTTGAAACACAAGATTTCCTGCTGTGCTAAGGATTCCGCCATTCGACGGTTTGGCGTGTCGGATATCCCAAGCCCGAGACTTTTTGATCGGATCCCAAGCAACAAGTTCTCCATAGGCTAGGGCATCGACAGATGCTTTGGCTGCCACCCAGCTTTCCGGATGCCTCGCCTCATTTAGATCGATTCCAGTGTTCCAGCGGTTTATTCGGTGGGTGACTGGTTTCTTATCGGCAGAGAAGTAAAACGGCATATTCTGTACCGGTATGTACATCAACTTGGTTTTGGGACTGTATGACATTGGTTGCCAGTTGTGTGCCCCATATGGACCTGGCCAAAGGTAACTGGGGCCATTTTTCTGATAGTTAGCCTCTTCTGTTTCAACGGGTCTTCCCGAAGACATATCAACATGAGTTGCCCAAGTCGTTTTAGTAAACGGATCTGCCGATAGCAATTCTCCCGTTAACCGATCGAGCACATAAAAGAATCCATTTTTGGGAGCCTGCATTACAACTGACCGAATTTGGTCATCCAACTCAATGTCGGCCAGAACCAGTTGTTGAGTTGCCGTATAGTCCCAGTTGTCTCTGGGCGTTACTTGATAATGCCAAACGTACTGGCCGCTATCTGGTTTCAAAGCTACTATGGAACTGAGAAACAGGTTGTCGCCACCACCGGGGCTTCGTACATCCCGATTCCAAGGAGAGCCGTTTCCTGTTCCAATGAAAAGTAGGTCATGTTCAGAGTCATAAACTAATGTGTCCCAGACAGTCCCTCCACCGCCGCCTTGTTGGTGCCAATAATCACCTTGCCAAGTAGCGAGTGCTGTCTCTAGCGCGTCATTTTCTTGTGGTTCTGACGGGTCACCCGGTACCGTGTGAAAGCGCCATTTAAGATTGCCGGTGAGAGCATCATAAGCGCTAATGTATCCTCGAACTCCGAGTTCTGCACCACCATTTCCGATAATCACCATGCCTTTGAGAACGCGAGGAGCGCCGGTGACACTGTAGTTGCTCTCAATAGGAGTGGTTTGTACTGACCAGTTGACTTTTCCGGTTTTTGCATCGATAGCAATTAAACGCCCGTCTAATGCGCCAACGAAAACTTGGAGCTGATCATCTTTGGTTCCTTGCCAGAGAGCTACACCTCGATTCACCGGTCCACAGCACGTTTTGGCAAGATGAGCCTTAGACACTTGCGCGTCGAATGTCCACAAAGCGTTTCCGTTTTTCGCATCGAGTGCATATACGTTACTCCAAGCCGTGGTGACGTAAATAACACCTTCATGGACGAGTGGAGTGGCTTCGAGGCCCCGGGCAGTCGGAAACCGATAGGACCATGAAAGGTTAAGTTCTTGAATGTTATCATCGTTTATTTTGTCTAAAGGGCTAAAGCGCTGTTCAGAGTAATCGCGCCCATAATTCAGCCAATTTTTTCCAGGGTTATCTATGGCATCTTCATTCACCACGATCTCTGAAATGGCATCGCTAGCGAGCAAAAGTAAGAACACAAAAAAACCGGTTATAATATTAATAACAATTCCTCCGACAGAAAATTATAACTGTTTTTGAACGGCTAAAAAGACGCGTTTGAATCTTTTAACAAACATTTCTAGTGGTTTAATACGAAAGGTACTCATAAAAAGGGTTTGTAGCTATGAAAAATTTAGCTTTTATTGGATTAGGCATAATGGGGAGCCCCATTGCTGGGCATCTTGCCGCGCATGGGCATAGTGTTAAGGTATTTAATCGAACAACCTCGAGAGCATTAGCTTGGATAAAAAAGCATGGAGGCGAGATGGCCTCCACTCCGGCTGAGGCTGCTAGTGATGCAGAGTTTATATTTTCATGTGTCGGGGGTGATGATGATTTGAGAGAAGTGATTACTGGAGAGCATGGTGCGTTGAGTGGGATGTGCCCGGGTTCGATTTTAGTCGATCACTCAACCGTATCTGCCCGTATTTCAATGGAACTAGGGGATATTTGTGCTCAGAATAAGTTTGGTTTCTTGGATGCCCCGTTGTCTGGGGGCCAAAAGGGCGCTGAGGATGGTAATTTATCAATAATGTGCGGGGGAGAAGCGATCCACTTTGAAAAGGCAAAGCCTATAATTTCTTCATATGCTAAACGTCTGGTGCATATGGGT
>MDTD01197241.1_pt1 | contig 18501 bp, 17 predicted proteins | sample 811221 | NCBI WGS metagenome assembly MDTD01 (sample SAMN05326646, study PRJNA326480) | marine metagenome | isolation source: seawater | place: Pacific Ocean: South West | collected 2011 | reverse complement strand
TTTTGTGGGCCGGGGAGGATTTGAACCTCCGAAGGCTAACGCCGACGGGTTTACAGCCCGTTCCCTTTGGCCACTCGGGCACCGACCCTGAACTGGTGATACTAGCGTGAGTCTAACGAGATAACACCCAAAGTAACCACACATTACCTTTGTAAATCCTAAGAAGGATCAAAAGTTAGTTTTAAAAAGAGTAGGGAAGATGAAACAGGTGAATTAGTATTTGAGCTAACACTTGAATCCACCTATTGAGGAGGCTAGAAATGCCATCATTCGATGTCACATCAATTGTTGATATGCAAGAAGTGAGAAACGCAACCGATCAAGCTTCGAGAGAGATTAACCAAAGATACGACTTTAAAGGAACTGAAAGTTCAATCGAGCTCTCAGAAGAACATATAACAATTGAATCATCATCCGATGACCGGCTCAACGCACTTCGGACCGTTTTAGAAGAAAAGCTAGTTCGCCGAAAAATTTCATTAAAAGCTCTTGAATATCTGACTGCTGAGGACTCAGCGGGCGGCAGAAGAAGGCAGATAGTAGCTTTGACTTCAGGCATAAACTCAGAGAAAGCCAAAGAGATAAATAAGTTCATAAAAACTCTTGGTTTCAAAGGACTTCAATCTCAAACCCAGGGAGAGCAGGTACGCGTCACTGGCAAGAAACGCGATGATTTACAATCTGCGATCAGCAAACTTAAAGAAAATGACTTTGGCATCCCAATACAGTGCGGGAATTTTCGGGATTAACATACTGTGAATAATTTCCTTATAAACGTTGGACGTTACTAATGCCTGATTGGACATGGAGCACCACAATAAATAAGGGCGATGAAGTGGTTATCTTTGACCTAGATGGGGTCATAAGTGATGCTTCTCATCGCCAGCATTATTTACAAGGTAAGGAGAAAGATTGGAACGGGTTTTTTTCTGCATGCACAGAGGACCCACCGATCATTTCCGGCATTAAACTCATAAGCCTTCTTCGCAAGTCTCACAAAACTATAATTCTCACCGCTCGCCCATATTCTATTCAATCAGAAACTATAGATTGGCTTAAAAAATACGAGGTTGTTTGGGACGCATTAATTATGAGATCGAATGATGACCACCAACAATCGCCAAAAATGAAACTAGCTGCTCTAAACCAGATCCGAGACGCTGGATATACTCCAATACTGGCATTTGATGATGACCCAAAGAACATCGAGATGTTTTTAGGACAAGAGGTCCCTGCAATCTCAGTTCACAGTGGCTACTACGCTTAGCTCGAAAGCGGCAGGTTTAGCCTAATGGACTAGCACCTAGAGTTCTAGTTTGGGGATACAACTTATACAAAAGGTTCTTTCAAAACATAGAATATTTGCAGGACACTTTTGATAGAAGTACTTTAGAGGACCTGATGGCAGCGGTAACGAAAAAAATCAACGTCTCATGTCAACTCACCGAAGCATGGGAAGTTTTATCAGCCTTTGGAGAAATTTCAGCTTGGGCTACTAATGTTTCTCATTCTTGCCTGTTGTCTCACCAAAAAGAAGGAATAGGCGCAACCCGAAGAATACAAACTGGAAGTTCTTCCGTAACAGAGCATATTTCGAAGTGGGAGAATTCAAAATACTTGGCGTACGAAATACGAGGACTGCCTCCAATACTCAAAAAAATTACAAATACATGGGTACTAGAACCTAGCGAAGTCGGTGTTCAGCTATCGCTAACAGTTGAGATTATCCCAATTCGACGACCTGCTACTCCAATCGCAGGCATAGCTTCCCTAGTTTTTGGGAGAATCAATTCCGGCATGCTCAAGGATCTAAAGAATTTTCTAGAGATGACACAGCCCTTAAAAAAGCTTGAACGACAAATATCGCTTCTTCATTTGAAAGTTGATGAAATGGAATCTCGACATGAGTAGCACAGATAAACCTGATGTCATCATTTTTATGACTGACGAAGAAAGGGCAATTCCACCTTACGAGACTCCTGAAGTTCTGGAGTGGCGCGATAAGGCCCTAACAGGCCGAAACTGGTTTAGAGATAATGGTGTTAGTTTTAATCGACACTACACAGGATCCTTGGCATGCGTTCCTAGCCGTCCGACACTTTTTACGGGACAGTTTCCCGATGTCCATGGAGTTACCCAAACAGACGGTTTGGGGAAAGATGCTTATGACACGCGGATGAGATGGCTTCCTCCCCGGGAGGTACCTACGCTTGGCCATTGGTTTAGGGCTGCAGGGTATGACACTCATTACGATGGGAAATGGCATATAAGCCATGCTGACCTGATAGATGAGTCGACGGGACAGCCGCTAGCTACAAATACTTCGGACGGAACTATTATCCAAGATGCGGTTGAACAGTACCTTGAAGTAAATCCTCTTAATGAGTATGGATTTTCGGGCTGGGTTGGCCCTGAACCTCACGGAGGGCTACTTGGTAATTCAGGTATTATTCGTGATCCCCTGATCGCTGACAGAACTGTTAATTGGCTTGAAGACAGGTATAGAAGACGTAATCAAGGCGATAGTGATGCACTAAAACCTTTTTTGTTAGTTGTAAGTTTTGTGAACCCGCACGACATTGTTCTTCTTCCTCTCTATATGCGCAGGCCTGAAAATAACCCCTATCTCCCTTGTGACCTTGACCCTCCAGAAATTCCAATTCCGCCTACTCGCTACGAAGATTTGTCTTCAAAACCTGCAGCCCAAGTTGCATACAAACATTCTTACTACTCGGGGTATGGGATTCAAAGGGCCGTGCAAAGGATCTACGAGAACAATGAACAAGAATACAGAAACCTTTATTATCGAATGCATTTAGAAGTGGACAACCCTCTTGATATGGTCCGGAAAGCTGTCACCGATGATACTTCAAGAGAGAAAATAATTTTCCGCACATCAGATCACGGTGACCTACTGGGTGCGCATGGCGGTCTTCATCAGAAGTGGTTCAATCTTTACGACGAGTCGACAAGAGTTCCATTTGAAATAGTTAAGTACGGAAATGAAGAACCCAGAAGAGGAGTAATTGAGTCCGTACCAACTTCACATGTTGACCTGATCCCGACTGCTCTGGCCCTCGCCGGCCTTGATCAGCAGGCACTTGAAAAGCAACTAGCACCTGAATTTACAGAATTTCACCCGCTTCCCGGCAAAGATCTCAGCCCTTTGCTAGAGGACCCTAATGCAGAGGAATTCAGAAATAGGGCTGTCTATTTTATGACACGAGATAACATGCTCGAGGGCGACACACTTGCCTCCGCGATGGCTCGAGGGTTGGGGCAAGCCGAAAAACCTCCACGGCCGTTAAAAATACAGGTTCTACCACACGTAAGTACTAATTTTGAGGGAATCGTAGTCAACATTACGAGCAATGAAGTTCCCGAAATCACTAATTCAATATGGAAAATTACCCGCGCACACGATGACCCGGAAACGTGGACCATTCCCAATAGCGCTAATTTGTCATCATCGGGCCCTATGGGCGAAACCTACAGAACTGACTCGATACCTGATCAATGGGAATTATATGACTTGACTAATGATCCTATTGAATCACTAAACCTCTGGAATGAACCAAAGGTTAAAGAAGTGTTTAACTACATGAAACAGCGCCTGAATCAAGAGAGACTCTACTCTCTCCCAAAACGAAATAATCCTTGGCCCTATGCAAAGAGGAAGCCACCAGAAGCGCAGTTAGCAGGAAAAACGCCGCCAGCACTTGCTCGAGGTTTACGAGCTCTTCTTCGCAAAGTAGGGATGCATCCAGAAGATACACAAAAACTCAATATAGATATGATTGGTAAAAGGGCATTAATTGTCTGCACGAATGCAGCTCGACTCGGTAACGGGAAACCTACTGGTGTTTTCGCATCCGAAATGACGGTTCCCTACTACATTTGGACTGATGCTGGCATGGAAGTTGATTTAGCAAGTCCGCTTGGCGGAGTGATCCCAGTTGATCCTCAGTCGTATCGGCCAGTAATCCGGACAACTCACGATGACAGAGCGCTTGGCGATGCTTTATTGCAAAAGAAGCTTTCCGAATCTCTTTCAATTGAAGATGTCGATGTTGATAATTACGATGTCATATATTTTGCTGGAGGCTGGGGGGCTGCGTTTGATTTAGGTTTTTCCGAAAGTATTGGGGAAAAGGTCACAGAAGCTAACAGGAAGGGAAAAGTTCTTGGGGGCGTATGCCATGGACCCCTTGGCTTTCTGAAAGCCAAAAACGAAAACGGTGAACCACTAGTTAAAGGGCGTCGCATTACTGCCGTGACAGACAAGCAGGTTCGCGATCTTCGTATTACCTCAACACCTCACCACCCAGAAACAGAATTACGTCGTTTGGAAGCTGATTTTCGTTGCGCCCACAAATTCAGAGATCCGTTTGCAAACTGGTGGGAAGTAGATGGGAATCTTGTTACTGGCCAGAATCAAAATGCTGCGCCTATGGTCGCTAGGGAAGTAATACAGCTACTTGCAAACAAGTAATTCTTTTTTCAACGGTTAAATGCCAACCACTTAAGAACTTTTTGGTTAACTTCTAATCTTCGTCAGACTCGTTGGCGCCTTCCTGAATAGCTGAGACGACAGAAGAGTCTGCCAAGGTTGTGGTATCTCCAAGGTCACGGCCTTCCGCCACGTCTCGAAGAAGTCTCCGCATAATTTTTCCTGAACGTGTTTTAGGTAGGTCTGGAACAAGAAAGACTGCTCTGGGTCGCGCTATCGGCCCAAGTTTCGTAGCGACATGAGCCCGTATCTCTTGACGAAGTTCGTCTGTAGAATCAAATCCCCCACGAAGAATGACATAGCCTATGATTGCTTGTCCTGTCGTCTCATCAGTTGCCCCAACGACAGCCGCTTCTGCAACACTTGGGTGATCAACTAAAGCGGATTCTACCTCAGCAGTTGAGATCCTATGCCCAGAGACATTCATCACATCATCAACTCTCCCTAAAAGCCATAAGTAACCATCATCATCTACTTTCGCTCCATCACCAGCGAAATATCTACCTTCGTATGTACTCCAGTAGGTATCAAGGTAACGCTGTGGGTCACCCCAAATTCCTCGTAACATCGAAGGCCAGGGATGTGTGATAGTGAGATACCCACCGCCTTGCGTGACCTTATTCCCGTCATCGTCAACAACTTCTACATACACACCCGGAATCGCAAAACATGCAGATCCTGGTTTCGTAGTTGTGACACCTGGAAGTGGAGTAATCATGTTGCCTCCTGTCTCTGTCTGCCACCATGTATCAACTATCGGGGTCTGAGATCCACCAATATTTTCGTGATACCACATCCATGCTTCAGGATTTATTGGCTCACCGACAGTTCCAAGAACACGAAGGCTACTCAGATCATGTTTCCTGACCTCTTCACTCCCCCATTTCATAAAGGTTCGAATAGCAGTTGGAGCTGTGTAAAGCTGTGTTACACCATATCTATCGATAATGTCCCATAACCTATCCTTTGACCACGTAGACCTATCTCCTGACCCTCTGAGTTCTTGTCGTGGAGTATCCGGTGTCCCCTCATACATCACGGAGGTGCACCCATTCGCTAAAGGGCCATACACGATATAGCTATGGCCTGTAACCCAACCAATATCAGCAGCACACCAATACACATCACTTTCGGGGTGGATATCAAAAACATACTTGTGGGTGAACGCCACCTGAGTGAGATAGCCTCCGGTGGTGTGCATAATACCCTTTGGTTTTGCGGTTGTACCCGAGGTGTATAGCAGGTAAAGAAGCTGCTCACTGTCCATAGGTGGTGCTGGGCAATTGGCTGATGCTTCCTGCATTAATTCGTGCCACCAGTGGTCTCGCCCTTGGACCATCGTGACAGGTGAATCGCAACGGTTTACAACGACTACATTTTTTACTGTGTCGGCACCACTCTCGAGGGCTGCATCTACATTTACTTTCAAAGGTGAGGGTTCACCTCGCCTATATCCGGCGTCTGCTGTGATGATAAGCTTGGCATCAGCATCTTCACATCTATCAATGATGGCGTCAGGACTAAAGCCTCCAAAGATAACAGAATGAGCGACTCCGATTCGGGCGCATGCAAGCATAGCTATTGGTAACTCTAAGATCATTGGCATATATATCGCTACTCGGTCAGACTTCTGCAGTCCCAAACCCTTTAGGACGTTGGCAAATTTGGAAACTTCATCAAGGAGCTCTTTATACGTTATCGACTTTGTATCCCCGGGTTCACCTTCCCAGTGAAATGCTACTTTTTCTCCGTTGCCATTCTCGATATGCCGATCAAGACAATTGTACGTGATATTTAATTCCCCTCCGAGGAACCACTTTGCATATGGAAGGTCCCATTCTAAAGTTGTATGGAAGTCCTGAGACCATGTGAGGAGCTCTCGTGCTTGACGAGCCCAGAATGCTTCGTAGTCGGCATCTGCTTCTTCATATAAAGTCTGGTCCGCCGTTAGGGCGCCTCTTTGAAACGCTTCAGATGGTGGAAATGAGCGATCCTCAGTATAAAACTCTTCAATAGCTTGATTGGACACTATGCCCCCTTTGATGACTTATTGATGAGAATACCCTTTGCGAAGAATACGGGCCAAAATCTCTTACCGGATTAATTCAGGGCTAGATCTTCCATTCAATAACGGTAAATCCTCCTAACCCATTGGGGTCAAGTAGAGCTTCAGCTTCAGTTGCTCTACTTCGTGCAGCTAGTGCTTCAACATTTGGATTTGATGCATTTTCGAACCATACTCGTTTCCCCTCTTCAACGAAGTCCGAAATTCCAAGTGATTGCAACCACTCGTGTTGGAACTGAATAGAATCTGGGATTCGCACGGAACTAATTTGCTTAAGATCTACATCAGTCGTTATGTCTTGGCTACCTGGTTCAATCAATGGACTTTCGCCTAAACCATGACCTCTGTATGTTCGGAGCCATTTGTGATTTGTCGGTGCAGGAAAAGATGGAAGAGCATAATCAACTACAACTACTCTGCCAGATTCGATTAAACCGAGTGCATCATTCAGCCAACGGCGGGCCATAGTCTGGTATGGAATTCGGGTCCCCGGGCTTTGAGCGATACCAAATAGATCGTTTAGATCTTCATCAGCTTTGATAAGCACTTCGTGGAATAACCCGTCACTAGATCCGACACATACCTGAGACCACTCACCGGTTTTTTGACTCTCGTAGATATCAAATGGGAGATTGTCTAGTAACTCATTTGCAAAAACGACACCTGTAACACTTTTACTAGGAAGTTGACCGAAGGATTCCACACCCTCAGGGTGCTGTGACCGCTGAAGTGCGCTCTCTTCTACTGTTATGTATCTGAGGGCCCTCTGGCAGTCTGGCTGCGCCTTTAAGATTGACCTTGCAAGAGTTCCTGGGCCAGCTCCTGCTTCAATGAAATAAAAGGGGTCAGGGTTTCCCAACTCTTTCCACCATTTATCAAGTGCACTTGCTACTAGCTTTCCAAAAAGCGGACCTGTTTCTGGACTAGTTATGAAATCTTTTCTTCTTCCTGCTCCTCCGCTTGCGTAAAATCCTAATGAAGGGTGATAGAGGGCTAATTCCATAAATCGACTAAACGGCATCACTCCGTTTAGCGAAATTTCTTGAGCTATCTCTTCATGAAGGTTCATCGTAGATATATACGCACACACTTCGATAGTCGTCAACTACGAAGAAAATTTATCCGCCAAATGCTACGAGACTGACATCTGTAAAGTGGGTGACAATTCCTGGTGCAACTCCGAAGGCAATAGTGGTACCTGCAGTCAACACAAGAGCGGCTAAGAGTGAGACAGGTACTTTTACTTCTCCTTCGTGTGTTTCATGAGAATCTTCAACCCACATACGCATAGCTATTTTTCCGTAATACCCAAAGGCGATGACAGCATTGATCGCTGCTACTACAGCCAATCCATATCCCCAGTTTGTACTGGCACTGGTAAGGGAAGTAAATACTGAGAATTTTGCATACCAACCTCCAAGTGGAGGTATACCTGCAAGTGACGCTAGGAAAACTGTCATTACTATCGCGAGGCTTGGAGATGTACGAAATAATCCGTTATAGCTTTCAAGATCAGCCGTTTTAGTTTTTCTAGAAACAGCAAGGATTATTCCAAACGCCCCGATATTCATTGCTGCATAGATCACAAGATAGGTGACAACAGCAGAAACAGCTTTATCGGCTATTGCTGGACTTTCCCCCGCTACGGCGAGAGGGGCAAGCATAAATCCTGCTTGTGCAATGCCAGAGTATGCCATTAGGCGAACAATATTTGTTTGCCTCAATGCCATTACATTTCCTGCAGTCATTGACAAAGCAGCGAGAATCCAGATGAGTGGCTGGAAAACATCTTCCTGACCGATGAAACCAATGACCACTAAGTTCATGAGGGCAACAAACCCTGCTGCCTTTGAAGCAACAGCTAAAAAGGCAGTAACTGGTGTCGGTGCACCTTCATAGGTGTCCGGAGCCCATGTGTGGAAAGGGAATGCAGATACTTTGAAACCAAACCCAATGATCACGAATGTTATTCCTAAAGTTATTACTGGAGTATTAGCGCCACCGTTCGCTATCGATTCATTTATTTCTTCAAGAATTGTGCTTCCGCTAACACCGAATATCAACGACATTCCATATAGCATGATCGCCGAAGCGAAAACTCCCATCAAATAATACTTAAGACCTGCTTCATTGCTTTTGTGGTCTTTTTTACGCCAAGCAGCTAATAAGTACGCAGGGATTGAAAGCAGCTCAAGGGCGACGAAGATGGTAATAAGATCTCGGGCAGAAGCCATCAGTACCATCCCAAGAACTGAAGAGATAAGCATTCCGTAGTACTCGTTTTCCCAGTACTCTCCTTCAGCTATGTAATTCGTAGATAGTAGAACGACTAGGTAACCGCTTAAGAGGAATAATGCCTTAATTATGAGGGAGTATTTGTCGACAACAAATGCCCCCTTGAACATTGACCTATCTTCTGAATCTATTGCAAGAGTAAGTATTGGAATGATAGGTATCAGCATTACAATTCCAGCAAGAGCCGACGTAATTGAGCGTCCCTTCTCTAACCAAATGACATCGATCAAAGTCAGGAGGGCTCCACCACCTAAAAGGCAAAGTTCAGGGGCGACAGCATGCCAGTCGATTGGTGGACGTTCAAATGCCCCCGAAGAGGCGAGAAGCCCAAAAGCGGATGAGAAAGCGTCAAACATTAATATTTATTCCTTCATCGATTCCGCTAGACCTCTGATATTTTCGAAGCACTCTTTTCCTAGATTTTCTCCCTCTACCTCTAGACAATTTTCAACTTCTTCGCCTTGGATATCTACAGTTAGAGATTTAACCACAGCATCATCAGTGGTTTTGAAGATCGGACGAGGGTACAGCCCGAATAAGAGAATAAGCGCGAGGATGGGCGCCCAAGCTATCCATTCGTGCTTTTTAACATCAGTAATTTCCTCATTATCTGCAAATTCTTCCTTTGGGGTTCCCATCGCAGTCTTTTGAAGCATCCACAGGAGGTATCCAGCTGCTAGGACAGTTCCAAGGGCTGCGACGACCATATATCCTCGGAAAGTGCTCTCTGGAAGGATAGAAGCAGGGTTATAGCTTGCAAGGATTGCTGGGAATTCACCCCAGAAACCTGCAAGGCCAGGAAGCCCAAGTGAGGCCATTGCTGAGAACCCAAGTATCCAACCTAATCTAGGCGCTGAGACAAGAAGGCCACCTAACCGACCCATATCCAACGTGTGATAACGGTCCTTCATAGATCCAGCTATAAAGAAAAGCATGCCCGTTATTAGGCCGTGAGCAACCATCCCGAAAATTGCAGCATTGATTCCGAAGTCAGTTAATGTGGAGATTCCTAACATCACAAAACCCATGTGAGCTACGGAAGAAAACGCTATAAGTCTCTTCATGTCCCGTTGCGCCAAGCACCCAAGCGCACCATAGATGATACCGATAACTGCTAACAAGCCTATAAAGGGAGCCCAAGCAGAAGCAGCTTCAGGAAGCATAGGAATAGCAATTCGAATAAACCCATATGTACCAAGTTTCAAAAGAACAGCGGCAAGAATAACCGAACCTACCGTAGGTGCCTGCGTGTGTGCGTCAGGGAGCCATGTATGAAATGGAAACATTGGTACTTTAACTCCGAAACCTACAAACATTCCAGCAAAAATCCAGAGCTGAGCAGACCTACTAATGCCTAAAGATGCTCCTTCCGAGAGGGACACAATTGAGAAGGTATTCGCCTGATCGCCAACGATCGAACCATCTGCGAGGAAATACAAGGCCAAGAAACTAACTAACATCAGTGCAGAGCCAAACATCGTATATAGGAAAAACTTGAGAGAGGCGTAACGCCGATCATCCCCGCCCCATACAGCAATCATAAAGAACATCGGCAAAAGGACAACCTCGAAGAATACAAAGAAGAGGATTAAGTCTTGAGATGCAAAAGTCCCGATCATTCCGGTCTCAAGAATAAGAATCAGAGACAAAATAGCTTTGGGGTTACGTGGTTCGGGGAAATGGCCGAATGTATAAATTAGACAAAGCGGAACGATGAGCAGCGTTAGAGCGATTAATGGGAGAGACATCCCATCTACTCCTAAGATGTAACGGCTATTAATTACGTTGATCCACTCTTTATCGACGACATACTGCAAATCTCCCGATCTTCCGTAATCAAAATCGAAAAGCATGAAGACCCCAAGCGCGGCAGTAACGAGTGTGGTCCCTAAAGCTACGACCTTGATCAGTTCCTCTTGAGCTTTGGGGATTAGCATAACGACCGCCGCCCCAATAAGAGGAAGAAATACCATAAGGCTCAGTAGCCAGTTGTTGTCATATTCCATATCAGATTTCTCCTAAACAAACACAATAAGTAAGCCAGCCAGAATTGTGGTGGCCGCGAACATAATTGCGGCGTATTGGTGAATTTTGCCGCGTTGGATAATAGTTCGAGTAGTCTCACCAAGACCTTCAGATGCCTTACCTGAAAGGTTTACTACTCCATCGACCATATTTTGGTCTATTTTTTCATATACGAAAGTGGCTGCGCGAGCCGTTTGTTTCCCTACTTGATTCACTGCTTCATCAATGCCCTTTTGGTTGGTCCAATATGTCGCATCGGCTACGGGACCCTTTGTTCCATTTGCAATGATGTCTGTGTAGAGATGATCTAGATAGTACTTCTGCTTTAGGAGGGTGTGTCCTGCTTTGGCTACCTTACTCTTCTCCGTTAACCCATTCGTCAACTCAGTTGCTGCTGGGCTTTGAGCATTCACTTTTACAAAGAAATAGTAGCCTGCAGCACTAACACCAATGATCGCAACAACTGTGGAGAAGATAGCAAGGGACCAACTTGGAGTTCCGTGGGCTATTGGAGGGAAGTATGTTGCGACCGGTTCTACATAATGGCCAAACCTTTCCTGCCATCCAGCTTTACTGCCAGTTAGAAAACCTACGGGGAAGTTTAGGAAACCAGCACCGGTAGCCATGACAGCTAGAATCACAAGCGGGATTGTGATTCGCTTTCCTGATTCATGCGGATCTCCATGCCCATGAGTATCGCCACGGAATTCCCCGAAGAATGTTAGGTAAATGACTCGTGTCATGTAGGCGCAGGTCAAGGCAGCCCCAATAATTCCCATTACTAAGGCGAAAACGTAGGTTCCATTACCGCCAGTACCGCCGAACAAACCCCAACCTCCGGTACCCACAAGTATCTCGTCTTTTGACCAGAAGCCGGCCAGAGGTGGGAGTCCCATCAAAGCTATCGTGCAGACTATAAATGTTTTATAGGTCGTAGGCATAAACTTTCGCATGCCGCCCATAGATTTCTTCATATCGAAACTATGCACAGAGTGACTTACTGAGCCAGCTCCGAGGAATAGTCCTGCTTTGAAGAAGGCGTGGGTGAATAGATGGAAAACAGCTGCGGTCCATGCTCCTACGCCGAGAGCCATAACCATGTATCCCAACTGGGAAACGGTTGAATAAGCCAATACTTTCTTTATGTCATCTTGTACAAACGCCAAAAGGCCAGCTCCTACCAAAGTCACTGAGCCGACAAGAGCAAGAACATTAAAGCTTGAACCCGCAATATCAAAGCCTTCGAAAAATACTCCGTAGAGTCTGGCAACCATATAAATTCCTGCAACAACCATTGTTGCTGCATGGATCAGTGCTGAGACGGGAGTAGGTCCTGCCATAGCGTCTGGAAGCCAGGTATGAAGAATAAATTGTCCTGATTTAGACATGACTGCAGCTGTTAGACATAAAGAAGCTATTAGGAGAGTGGACTGTCCGATCTCATTATTAATTGCAGCATTATTAATATCTACAATGCTCCAACTCCCCGCTGACCAAAAGAGCACAATCATTCCGACAAGAAGCCCCATGTCGCCCACTCGGTTAGTTAAAAAGGCCTTTAAGGCTGCGTCAGAGTTTGGTTTTTCTTCCCACCAATGCCCTATGAGCGCGAATGAACAGACTCCAACTAGCTCCCATCCAACAATAGTTTGAAGGATATTCTCGCTTAGTACGAAGAAGAGCATAGATGCTGAGAAAAGGCTTAGGAAGGCAAAATAGTGTGTGTAACGCCGATCGCCTGCAACGTATTCAGTTGAATATATGTGAACAAGAAGCGAGATAGCTGTTACGACAAAGAGCATCATTACTGCTAATCCATCGACCATAATCCCGACCTGGAAACTTCTTCCGCCACTTTCCCACCAGGTAAACCTCTCTATTACGGGCTTGAGTCCTACGGAACTGTAACCATCTTTTTCTTCAGCAAGCGCAGATACGGTAATCTTTTCACTGGATGTAGATCCATACTCATTAGAAGATGTTCTTAGGATTTCTTCATTAAGAGTTTTATTTTGACCTGCTTCATCTGAGCGCTTTTCCTCATCATAATATTCTTGCTTCTCGCTGTAGCTGTCTGCATTGTTGACTTGTCCAATCCATTGTCCAACACAACAGATAGCAAAGATAAATGCGACTGCGATTGAGACAATGCCGAACTCAGCCCCTTTGTATTTCATCCGTTTCCCAAAGAAAAGGATTAAGACAAATGAGATTGCCGGCAACGCAGGAATTATCCATGCTTTTTCAAGAAACCATCCACCAGCTTGAATCAGTGATGTCGGTCCTTCGCCTGCTAATGCGCTCAAAGCTACCATTTCACCCTTTCATCGAATCGATAGACGATAAATCAACACTTCTTCTATTACGGAAAATCAATAGGACGATAGCGAGCCCTACACCCACTTCTGCTGCTGCTATAGCGATCACGAACAATGCAAACACTTCTCCAGCAATATTGCTTGTCATTGTTCCAAAGGCAACAAGGTTGATGTTTACTGCGTTCAGTATCAATTCAATAGACATTAGAACCATGACACCGTTTTTCCGAGCAAGAACACCGTAAATCCCTATGCAAAAGAGCACTGAACTAAGTAGAAGGAATTGAACTAATAACATGTTATTCCTTCCTCGCAACAACAACTGCACCTATAAGAGCTGCAAGTAGAAGAACTGACACTGCTTCAAAGGGAACAATATAATCAGCAAATATAGAATCAGATACGGCAGCTGCATTTGTTACAGACTCACGGGGTAGCTCAGTATCTCTGAAAGTATCAATTAGAGCGTAAGTCATTACACCGAACATAAGGGCAGCAATTACTGCTGGAAGTGCACGATTAGGCATATTAAGGTCGGCTTCTTCGCCCAAGCTTGCTTTTGTTAGCATCACTCCAAAGAGTAAGAGAACAACTACAGCCCCGATGTATACGAGTACTTGTGTTACACCAACAAATTCCGCTCCAAGAAGAAGGAATTGGCCAGCTACTCCGCCGAGGACGACGACAAGCCAAAGAGCTGCATGTACAACGTTTTTCGTACTCACTACCTTTAGGGCAGCAAAGATCATGACAAGTGCCATAATCCCAAAGAAAACGTTCTGCGCAACCATCAGCGGGGAACCTTCCTTTGCTTCTGCTCCGACCCAGCTTCATATTCTTCGTAATCAGGAACAGTGTGCATCCATTCACTTAGTCGTTCTTTGTCGTGAAGTAGGTCAGCGAGACGAAGTTCGGAGAATTCATATTCCGGAGTCCAAAAAAGAGCGTCAAAGGGACACACTTCCACGCATATCCCACAGAACATACAAAGTGAATAGTCGATGTCGAAACGGTCTAAAGCATTGACTTTTCTTGGTTGTCCACCAGCTCGACGTGGTGGCGCCAGCTCTTTATGACCTTCAATATATATACACCAATCAGGGCACTCTCTTGCGCAAAGCATGCAAGCGGTACAGTTCCCTTCATGGAGAGCAATAACACCCCTAGCTCTTGTGGGCGGAGCCTCCTTTTCATGTGGATATTGAACCGTAAGTGCACCTTCGCTAGGCCTTGGCACTGGATTCTTAATGCCGCCCGGGAAAAGCGTTTTGATCATGGTTCGGAATGTGACCTTGAGGCCTTTTAGTATTCCTGGAATTTGTGACATTATACGACCACCTTCAGAACGCCGGTTAGAGCTATGTTTGCGAGGCTAAGTGGAATGAGAAACTTCCATGCAAGACGTTGCAACTGGTCCTCACGGAATCTTGGAAATGTAAATCTAAACCAGAATATGAGGAAAGCAATGACCATCATTTTCCCTGCAAGGATTAAAGGCCCTATGACATTAAATATGTCATTAGCAGGATCAATTCCTGGGATATACCACCCGCCAAAGAAAAGCACCGCAGCTATGGCTGAAAATACACCGGCAGAAGCGAATTCTCCAATAAAGAAAAGTAAGAACCGTATCCCTGAATATTCAGTAAGATATCCCGTTACTAGTTCGGACTCAGCTACCGGCATGTCGAATGGGGCCTGAGTTAGTTCAGCTTGAACCGCAACCATAAAGATAAAGAATCCTATGAATTGGGTAAGTATGAATGGATTGCCGATACCGCCCCATCCTAAGATTTCTCCTTCTGCCTGTGCTAGAACAATTCCTTGCATATTCATGGTTCCAGCTTGAATGACAACTCCAACAACGGCGAGTATCAATGGGAGTTCATATGCGATAAGCTGCCCGGCTGCACGGATACCGCCAAGTAGTGAATATTTATTAGCAGATGCCCAGCCTGCCATCAAAATCCCTATAACAGAAACTGAAGAAACTGCCATAGCAAAATATATGCCCGCATCTAGATTGACAAACATTGCATCTGGGCCGGCAGGAATAATTACTACCAATAAGAAAGTGGACATGAGCACAACGAACGGTGCTGCAGCAAACACAAATTTGTCTGCTTTAGTTGGGAAAATATCCTCTTTTTGAAGCCATTTTCCTACTTCTGCTAGCAACTGCATGGAGCCGTAAGGCCCTGCTTCCATTGGCCCCAGGCGACTTTGCATAAAGGAGATAGCCTTGAATAGGTATAGATACACGATTGTTCCCGCTGGGAGTAAAACAGCTAGGAGTCCAATCGGCACTTTAATTAGGAATGTTTCCTGCCACCATGCAGGGTCTAGAGCTAGGACACTAGTCATCGGTCAATATCCCCCAGAATAAAATAGAGGGAAGCAAGGATTGAAATAATATCTGGCACGAACACCCCTTTGAGCAGCCATGGGGTAATAGACATATTTGAAAAGCTTGCTGATCTGATCTTGACTCTAAATGGGGTGAGATCTCCTTGGCTTACTACGTAGAATCCCATTTCTCCAAGGGGATTTTCGGTCGCAACATAGGCTTCACCAGCAGGAACCTTAATGATCCGAGGAACCTTAGCCATGATTGGTCCTGCTGGTATTCCACCGAGTAGCTGTTCGATAATGTCACAGGCTTCGCGAGTCTCTTGAAGCCGGACCCAGAATCGAGCAAAGGAATCGCCGTCAGGGTGAGTCCAAACTTTCCAATCAACCTCGTCATATACCAAACCCACATTGGCATCCCGCCGGATGTCCCAATCAACACCTGAGGCTCGGAGGTTTGCTCCGGATAAACCGTACGATAGGGCAACTTCTGGTGGTATTACTCCGATACCCCGCGTACGGGCCTGGAAAATTTCATTTCCTAATACGAGCTCCTCCATTTCGTCGCAGAAGTCTCTCATTTTCCCAATTACAGTTGCTGTTTCTTCAATCCATCCTTTAGGAAGGTCATCTTTTAGACCTCCAATTCGATCAAAGTTAGGATGGAAACGACCTCCCGTAACTCGTTCTATTTGATTTAGAACAAACTCTCGGTCACGGAATGCGTAGAACACGGGAGTAGTTGCCCCTACTTGGACTGCCATATCTCCTAGAAATAGTGAGATATTAGCTATCCTACTTAATTCAAATAGCACTGTACGGATCCATTGGGCTCTAGGAGGCGCTTCTACGTCCATTAGCTGTTCAGCAGCAAGAATAAAGGGAACTTCATTAGCGAAGCTACCCAGCCAATCTATTCTGTTTACTAGCGTAGTTACCTGAGGGTAGGTACGCACCTCTGTAAGTTTTTCATACCCACGATGCATATAGCCCATAATTGGTTCGGCAGCGACAACTTTTTCTCCATCAAGTTTTGCAACTATGCGCAGGGTTCCGTGAGTAGCAGGGTGTTGAGGGCCTAAATTTAGTGTCATTCCTTCGTCGGTTTCAACTTCGACATTAACGCGAGCATCAGCTGCTTGCGCTGCGATATAGGCCATCTGCTCGCTCTCAGTTGTTACCATTATTCTTCATCTCCCGGGAGAAGTTCAACATCTACAATTCCAGGCCATGGCTTCATTCTTCTAGATAGCAGTGGGTAATCCTTTCGAAGTGGGTGTCCCTCGAAATCACCTGGAAGGTAGATATTCCTAAGATCAGGGTGTTCATCGAAAGTTAGCCCAAACATTTCCCTTGCTTCGCGTTCATGCCAGTTGGCCCCGGCGTATATGGGAATTAGGGATAGTGCTCTAGGGTCGTTGTCAGGAAGATCAGCCTTGATCATGACCCCTATCTTTCTAGAAATTGAATAAACACGGCATATTAACTGAAATCGGGTTTCTCCTCCCGTATATCCCCATTCCATTTCTTTCTCTTCGACTTCTTCTGAACCATCGCCAATTTGGTCTTGTTCAGTTTCGTGTTCGCGTCCATAGGGAGAGGGCATCCAGTCAATTGCCGACAGCCAATCAAAGAATTTACAATCAAGAGTTTCTTTCGCTGCTTTCGCAGCAGAACGCCAATCTTCGACATCTACACGGATCCAGAGACCTCTGCCAGGAGCTATGTGGGAGTCCAGAATCTTTCCTTCAAGCGCTGTTTCAAGAATCGAAAGAGCTTCTTCCGCATTCTCATCAGTTAGTACTTCTACCTCTTCGACCTCTTTAGTCTCTTCGGGCTCTTTTGGTTGAGTTGAATCTGTAGTCTCTGCCTTTTGTTGCGATTCGGCTTTCTCTCTAGCGGCCTGAGCGCGTTTAAGCAGATGTTCAGGTATTTCAGCCATAGCGCTCCTCAGAACGGGCTAAAGAATTCCATTTCGTGAAGTTACTCAACAACAATGGGATCCCCTTTCCATCTTTCAGCCATATCTTCGTTCATAATGCGTTCCTGAAGAAGAACAATTCCTTCAAGAAGCGCTTCGGGGCGTGGCGGACAGCCAGGAACGTAAACATCTACGGGAATGATCTGATCTACTCCTTTGGTAACTGAGTAAGAATCCCAATATGGGCCTCCACAATTCGCACATGAACCCATAGAAATAACATATTTAGGGTCAGGCATTTGTTCCCAAAGACGACGGACTGCTGGAGCCATTTTGTCAGTAACTGTCCCGGAAACTACTAAAAAATCAGCTTGTCGAGGGCTAGCAGGAAGAGGGATGACGCCTAATCGCATCACGTCATAACGAGGCGAAGCAAAGGCTGCGCCCATCTCGATAGCACAACAGGCCAAACCCCATTGGTATACCCACATTGAATACCTTCTACTCATGTTAAGTAGCTTTGTCAGCGGCTTAGGAATTTTTCCAGACTCTACAAGCCCCATAATTCCTCCACATCTTTCTTGAATTCTTCTCGCTTTAGAACCATTTCAGAACTCCCTTGCGCCAGGCATATAGCAGACCCAGTAAAAGAATAAAGATAAATATTGCCATTTCTACTAAGCCGAAATAGCCGTATGCCTCAAGCCTGGTTGCCCATGGGAAGATAAATACTGCCTCAACATCGAACATAACGAAGAGTAGGGCAAATATGTAATACCGGATGTTGCTTTGTGCCCAACCAGTCCCGACTGGGTCGACGCCTGACTCATATGTTAGGTACTTTTGATCTTGTTTCCTTGCGGGTCTTATTAGCGCACTGAGACCTACAAAAGCGCCGACGAGGAGACAAGCGAGCACACCAAAAACGGCGACTGTGAGATAGCTGCGTAGAAATTCAGACACGTTGATAAATAGTAGTTACTTGGGGCCATTCGGACCAAGGTGTACAGCACAAGAT
>MDTD01060878.1_pt1 | contig 18502 bp, 16 predicted proteins | sample 811221 | NCBI WGS metagenome assembly MDTD01 (sample SAMN05326646, study PRJNA326480) | marine metagenome | isolation source: seawater | place: Pacific Ocean: South West | collected 2011 | reverse complement strand
TGAGTGGCAATTATCATTTATAAGATTAAAATTATATTTATTTTTTAAATAGTATAATGATTTCCAATCACAGGGATGCCCTGCATAGTCGGTTGCTATAATAGTATTAATATTTTTTCCATTTTTTTTGTAATAAATAATTTTTTGCTCTAATAAATCTAAATCTATATTAAAAGTTTTTCTATCAATATCTATAAGATCTGGCTTAGCATTTGAATATAAAACAGTATTAGCTGTGGCAACAAAAGTGTTAGGTGAAAGTAAAACTATATCTTTTTTTGACCATTCTAAAGCAATTCCAGATAAATGAAGAGCTGCTGTACCTGAACTAACAACACAGCAATACTTTGATTTAAAATATTTTTTTAGGTTATTCTCAAATCTATCTATTAAATATCCTTGAGTTAAATATTCATTTTTTAAATTTTTTTTTAAAAAATTTATATCTTTTGAATCTATGTATTGTTTTGAATAACTAATCACTTAAATATTTTTTAATAATTTTTTTTAAGTCTTTTATCTTTAAAAAATTAGGATTGGTGTCACTTCTGTATGGTATCTTTCTATAATTTAATTTTAAATTTTTGATATTATTTTTTTTATTAAATTTGCTTAAATTCCATATTGAGTATTCTGAGTGAGGTTTAATAATATAAAAATCTTTGTACTCTACACAATTTCTTGCTTCTGTTTCAGCTATCATTTCTTCATGAATTTTTTCACCAGGTCTAATTCCTGTGAATTTAATTTTACAGTTTTTTGAAATAGCATGTGCCATATCTAATATATTATATGAATGTAATTTTGGAACAAATATTTCTCCACCAATCATTCTATTAAGTGAAATTGATACAAATTTAACACCTTGTTCAAGAGTAATATTAAATCTTGTCATGTTTTTATCAGTTATATTTAGTGTTCCATTTTTTGATTGTTTAAGGAATGTAGGTAATACTGAGCCATTACTTCCAAGAACATTTCCATATCTTACAACAGAAAATTTCATATTTGTATTCCCTTTGTAATTATTGGCTGAAATAAATAGCTTATCTGAGCATAATTTAGTTGCTCCATATAAATTAATAGGAGAGGATGCTTTATCAGTACTTAAGGCAATTGTCTTATCTACTTTATTGATTAAAGCACAGTCAATTATATTTTGCGCACCAATAATATTTGTTTTTATAAATTCAAAGGGATTATATTCTGCAGCTGGAACTTGCTTTAAAGCCGCAGCATGTACTATCATATCAACATCTCTTGTTGCAAATTTTAATCTTTCTAAATCTCTTACATCACCCAAAAAATATCGTAAATTTTTTGCTCCTGAAAATAGTTTATTTAATTGCATAGAATGTTGCTTAAACTCATCTCGGCTGTAAATTATAATTTTTTTGGGTTTATAGTTTTTAATTAAATAATGAATAAATCTTTGGCCAAAAGAGCCTGTGCCACCAGATATTAAAATACTTTTGTTATTATACATTACTTTTAAAAAAATTTATTAACATAATCTTTAATTGTTTGAATTGTATCTTTAGGTTCAAACTTATATTCTTTTATAGTTTTATTTATATTTATATGAAAGCCTTTATTGTTATTTTTCCATATTATTTCTTTACTTTTATTAAAATGCTTTTGCAAAAAATTAACAATTTTTTCAATAGAAATCTCATTTTTAGATCCTAATAAGATATTTCCACTTTTATAATCATAATTCAATAAATTCTTTATAAAATCATATAATTGATCAACAGAAATTATGTTATTAAATTTATTTTTTGGGTTAAATAAAAAAATATCTTTTCCTTGGTTAATATCCTTAATAATTTTTGTTAATAGATTTTCTGAATTTTCATTTACTAAAACTGCAGGTAATCTTAAGTTGTATATATTTTGTACTTTTGATTTTGATAATATTTTTTCTGATTCATATTTAGAGCTTGCATAAGGTTCATCAGAAAAATTAATTGTATTTTCATCAATTAATTTATTATTTTGGACTTCATCAAATATTGCAATACTTGAAAAATTAATTAATTTTTTTATGTAACCATGTTTTTTTATAGATTTTAGTAAGTTTTTAGAAATAATTTTATTTAATGAAAAATCTTTTCTTTTTGATCTAGGTGTAACTGAAGCTAGATGGATAATAGTATTAATATTAGTAGGTATCTCAAAAGAGGATTTTGATAAATCATGATATATTATATTATCACTTAAATATTGAAGATTATTTCTTTTCAAAATAATAATCTTATCTCCAAAATCATTAATTAATTTTTCGACAAGTAATTTAGAAATATGTCCTGATGATCCTGTGATTAAAATTTTCATTTTAATAAGTCTAAATTTTTATTTAAAAATGATGGAGAAATATAAAAATTAGAACTAATTTTATTGATTGTTAAGATTTTCCAAAATTTAGTTTGTAGATCTAAATCTGATTTATTTAAAATGAATTTATTTTCAGAAAGTAAATTAATTTCTTTTGCACCATTCATAATTTCTTCTGATGAATTATAGATAATTTTTACGTTATTTCTTTTAAATTCATCTGAAGTTGCGTATTTTGATATGTTTCTTCCTGTTATTTTATCTTTTTTGAAATTTGGATTTATCTGATCTTTGAAAGTAATTCTTTTATTTGTTTCTAAATCTAAAAGAATATTAGGTATAAAGATAGATTTATCAATATAATGTGGGATATAACTAATGTTAATTTGATTAACAAATAATATTGGTACTTTCAAAAATGAGGCCACTTTATCTAAACCACTACCACATCCAACAAAAAATTTAGATTTATAAATTAGATAAATATCTAAATATTCAGATACGTAATCAGATTTGGAATAGTCAATAAAGTAATTATTTTTTAATTTTAAAATCATATTAGTAATATTGCCAACTCGTACATTAAGTATTTTTTTTTGACAAAAAAAACTAATTGTTTGTTCAAATGTTTCGACTGAAAAATTTCTAAAATCATGATAAGACCAATTTTTATCTTTGTATTGATATTCTTTGTATGATTTATCTCTATTTGCGTACGTAATTAATGAATTATAATTCTTAATATTGTATTGCTTCAAAAAACTTTTAAACAAAATATCAAATTCATTTATATTTTTATATTTTATATTTATAGCTTTTTTAGATAAGTCTAAATTATTTATATTAATTGTTGTTAGATATTCATGATTATAAATTGGAATAATATATTTACTTAAGTTAAATCTTACCTTAAAATCATAAGCCAAACTGATGAAAAAATGAAAAAAAATATTTAATATATTAAAATTAAATTCTTTATTATTAATTTCAGTTAAAATTAACTTTAAAAAAGTTTTGTTGTACTTTTTACTATCAAAAAAACACATCTGTGTAAATTTATCAATAACAAAAAAATCAATATACTTATCGTGAATTCCCTTTCTCTTTTCATATATGTAAATTTCTAAATACTGTGTAGCACCTAAAAAATGATGAATTTTATAAATCCTTATTTTTTTAAAAAAAGAAAAAAGAATAATCACAAATGAAAATAAACACCCAACTAATAATTTGACAGTTAATTTTAAATAATTCAGAATTTTAAAATTTTTCATACTTAGTTATGAATTTAGATTATAATTTTTAATATAATTAATTAATATTAAAAATTTTACCCTTTTTAAATTGGTATATTTTACTACATCTGTTTATTAATTCAAGATCATGACTTATCAACAATATAGTTTTATCATTAAATTTATTAAATAAATTATTTAAAACTTTGGTTTCAATTTGTTTATCCATAGCATTTGTTGCTTCATCTAATATTATAAATGAAGGATTGGTATATAGCATTCTTGCTAAGACTAATCTTTGATTTTGACCAGTGCTCATTTTAATTCCATTTTCACCAATTTTTGTATTTATATTGTTATTTAAATTAGTTATTAAAAATTTATCTAAACAAACAAGTTCAAGAATGTCATTTATTTTTTTTATTTTAGAGGTAAAATTTGATAAATTATTGTTTTTTTCTAAAGTTATATTTTCAAAAAAGGTACCATCAAATATAAATCCATTATGTGAAGCATAACCTATACTTGATTTAATACATGATTGATAGTTTTCTAAAATATCATTATTTAAAATAACATTTCCTGCCTCTGGTTTTAGTAAACCTATGACAACATCAACAAAAGTAGATTTACCACTTCCGCTATCACCAAAAATACCAATTTTATCACCTTTATCAATTTTGAAATTAATATTACTTAGAATATTTTCTTGTGTTTTTGTATATTTAAAGTTAATATTTTTAAGCTCTAAAGTTTTTAAGTTATCAAAACTAATATTCTCTTTAAAATTTATTTCATCATGATTTTGTTCAAATATTTCTTTATATATTTCATTAAAGGTTGGATAATAGATTCTAATTTGTACCAATGAGTTATAGATATTTGTAACTGTGGGCTGAAGTCTTTTTAAGGCTAAAGCTAAAATACCAAGTGTAGGAATAATTATTGATAAATTTTTAGGTGAGTAAAAATAAAATACAATGACTAAAAGAATTGCAAAAGTAAATACTTCAAGTAATGAATGCGGTATTGATTGAAAAAGGAAGGTTTTAACTCTAGCTAAGTTATAATTTATTAGTATTGGCTTAAATTGATTTTCAAAAAAATTTGTCTTGTTCATTAATTTAATTTCTTTTATTCCATTAAATGAATCAGTGACGATTTTTGAGGCGTTTGAAAAATAATTTGGTATTGTTTGGCCATATTCATTAAGACGTTTTTTAAAAAGTACTATTATTAATGTATAATAAAAAAAATATAATATTATTACTGCAATTGTGAGTTGATAATTATAAATTAATAAAAAACTTATTATAAATAATGTTGTAATGCAATTTACAATAATTAATAATAATGGAGATAAATAACCAGTTACAACATTGCCAATTTGAATAAGGATTTTTTGAGAATTTACAGTAGTATTACTTTTGAGATGAAATATATAATCCTTATTTAAAAGTTTAGAGTAAGTATTTGAAGCAATTTTATAATAATATTTTTCAAAAAAATAATTAAGATACCAATTTGAAAGAACTCTTAATAATTGATTCAATATTAGAATAAAAAGTGAGATTAAACCAAGTAAAATTAAAAAATTTTCAACTTTAAAATTAAAGTATGTGTATAAAATATTAATATAATAATTATTATATATAATAGTATTATCACTAAGTACTGCTAAAAAAGGAAAGATTGAAATTACACCAATCAAATCAGATATAGAAGCAATACAGTAAAGAAATAATAAAATAGAAAATTTTTTTTTCTCACTTACACTTAAAGTGTTAAAAATATGTAAAATTCTATTCAATTTTTTTCAACGTAATTATTTATTTTTTCAACTATAAATTTAACATCTTTACTATTAAGTTTCTCGTGAGATGGAATTATTAAAATTTCATTTAATTTTTTTCTTGTTTTCTTTAATTTATTTTTATTGTATTTTTTATATCCTGGTGAGTCACATATCAATGGCTCATTAAATATTTTAGTTTCAATGCCGTTTTTCTCTAAATATTTTTTTAAATTATTCCTATTCTTCCTTATTCTTATTGCATAAACATACATTCCATGTACTTCGTTTTTTTTAATTTGTTGTCTAATTATAATATTACTTAAATTTTTATTATAAAAATTAAATATTCTATTTTTTTTATCCCTATTTTTCTTGTAATATTTTAAAGCAACTAATGTTAATGAAGCATTTATAGAGTCCATTTTATGGTTAAGTGATGGCTCAACACAATAATTAGTAATTATTTTATTTGGATCTGATAAAGTACCAGCATGACGTAAAATTTTAATTTTATTAAATATTATTTTACTATTTGTTGTTATAAATCCACCCTCTCCATATCCGCCTAAAGGCTTCATTGGATTTAAACTGTATGCTGCTACATCAGAGAAACTCCCTGACTCTTTATTCGAAATTTGTGCTCCAAATGCCTGAGCACAATCTTCTACTACAAATAGTTTATTTTTTTTAGCAATTTTTTTTATTTGCTCCATTTGACACAGCTTTCCTGCATAGTGCATTGGAACAATTGCTTTTGTTTTTTTATTTATTTTTTTTTCAATTTCATATGGGTCAATTGTAAGATTTTCATCTACATTAACAAATATAGGAGTAGCACCTGTTTCAATAATAGCATTGGAAGTAATTATCCATGACAAAGGTGTTGTAATTACTTCATCTCCTTTTTTTATACCTAATGATTTCAGTGACAAATATAGTGCACTGCTACCAGATGATAAACAAATTACATACTTTCTTTTTAAAATTTTAGACAGTTTTTTTTCTAATAATTGTACTTCTGGGCCTAAAAATAATCTTCCATGAGTCAGTGTTTTATTTATAGAATTTAATAATTCTTTTTTCAAATTTTTATCATTAACTCTTAAATCAAATAATGGAATTTTCATGTTATTTATTCATACTTATTTAAAATTTTACATATTGATTCAATATCTTTTATATTATAACCTGGTCCACAAGGTAATCTAATTAATTTTTTTGAAAAATTTAAAGAATTTTTGTTCTTATTTTTATTTATAATTAATTTATTTTGATCTAATGTTCTCAATGCAAAATGTAAATTTATACCATTTGCCTTACAAAATTTTATAAATTTAATCTTATTTTTTACTATAACTAATACATAAAATGGAACTGCAAATTTTGAATAGTTATCGATAATAGTTATATTCGAATTATTAGAAAGTAATTTCTTATAAGTCATATAAATTTTAATAACTCTAGATATTAGTTCATTTGAATTTGAGATATTTATATTTCCGATTGACGCATGCAAATTACTAGGTTTTAAGTTTAATCCAACACTTGTAGGTAATTCAAATCTAGCATTCTCAGGTAATGCATTTACCCCATTATTTCTTATAGAATATAATTTATCATAAATTCTTTTTGAATTGGTTGTACAAAATCCACCATATATCATGTTTACCAGCTTTGTTATACCCATTGAAAAACAACCTATTTCATATTTTGTTCCACAAAAATATTTATCATCTTTTATTAAAAATGATTGTGCAGCATCTTCAATAATTTTAAATTTATATTTTTTTTTGTAATAAGTTAATTTAGGATGATAATAAATATCACCATTCAAATGAACCAATACTAAAATATCGGGTTTAAATTTTTTAATTCCTTCAAATAATAATTCAAAGTCTACGCATTGATTATTTTTATAAGTATCTATTAGTTCTATTTTACAATTTGAAATTAAAGCTGGATTTATAGATGCTACCCAAGACAGATTAGTTGTAAGTATTTTTTTATTTCTAAGAATATCTAGTGCAAGATAAGCCATCAATAATGCAGATGTACCACTTGTTGTTAATACAACATAATTTACGTTTAATTTTTTTTTAATTTTTTTTTCTAAAGAATATACTTCATCTCCCATAGTCATATTGTTATTTAATGACAAATTGATAAGTTTTTTGGATATTTTACTATTATCCATAATAGGTTTGAACCAAGGGTATTTAATCATTTTACTTTCTGATAATTTTCAATTTTTATAAAAAATTTTTTTTTATTAAATTTAATAAAAAAACCGTTTTCTTTATTAAATGTAGCTCTAAACAAATTAAATAGATCTGAAACTTTTATTTTATCATTATGATTTAAAATAGTTTTAGATAAGATATCTTTTTTTGAATGATATGTGAACTTAGTCTGTTTAGTTAATGAAAACTTTCCTTTAAGAATTTTTTCTAAATGTTGTTTGAGGAGTTGCATTGCTAATTTTTCAGACCTTTCTTGTATCTCCTGAGCAGAAATATAAGAAAAAATCTTAATTTTTTTTCTAAATAATATGTCTCCACCATCAATGTTCTCATTCATAAAATGTAAAGTTGCACCGGCTGGGGGATTTTCAATTATTGACCAAAATGAATGATGGCAACCTCTATTGTAAGGTAAATATGAAGGATGAGGATTTAAAATAGGTAATATATTTAGAACTTTTTTACTAACAATATAATTGAAACCAATATTTATACCTAAATGACAATTATTTTTAAGATAATCTATTTCAGATTTATTTAATTTAATTTTACTAGTTTGAATAATTTTTACTTTTTTGAATGTATTCCTTACTTTAAATTGTATTTTGGGTGAAATATTTTTAGTTAAAATTATTAACTTTACATTTTTTTTAAATTTACCAATTGCTAATAAACCATCACTAAAGTAATTATAGTTATTACCTCCAATAAGTAATAAAAGTTTTTTATATTTAAGCATTAATTTTAACTTTTTTGTTTATTTATTATTTTATAATTTTTAAACCATTTTGGATATAGGGTATTATTTTTTTTAAAAGGACCTAATGATATTTCTAAAAAAATAAATATACTTGATAAAATTTCTAAGTTATGAATTTTATTTTTAGGAATTAGGTGAAAGAAATTGTCACGATCAAGAATATATTTATTTTCTATTTTACCATTTTTTTTAAAGTAATTTAATCGTGCTTTGCCACTTATTACAAAAATTGATTCGTCTTTTGATGGATGATACTGGGGTGGAACAAAATATTTCTTTGGATGAATAATAAACATCTGATGTAAATTACTTTTTTTATTATCATGAAAACATAATCTTAAAGATTTATTTTTTGTTTTTTTTGATTTTTGAATCAATTTTAATAAACCGTCTTTATTTAAAATTTTAGTTTTTTCTTTTAAGTAAAGTACGTTCTCATTTTCAATTTTAACTTTCATATTATGTTATCAAATTTGAATACTTTTCAAGAAAACTATCTGGAATATTACCGTATGGAATTAGTTTTGGTATATCATAAGTTAAATTAATATCAGAAATACTTTGTTTAAATTTTTTTTGAATTTCTGAATTGTTGTACTCATAATTATTATTTGATATTTTATATAATAATTTTGTTGCTTCAAGTATATCTTCACTAGAATTTTCAATAATTTTTAATTTCATTTTTTGTAATTTTTTTTTCACATCAAACCAAATAATGGAATATGGAGGTTTAAATGCATTGTTAAAATTAATTATTGAGTTATCAATAGTTGATTGATAAATTCTAGGAAGAAACACATCAAAATCATTTAAGCTCCAATATGGTAGTGTTTGAGTTGTTTCACATAGCAATAATGGAACTCCAAACATCCTAGGAATAATTGGATATCCTGAAGAAGTTCCTAAATGAAATTTTGATTTTGCTCCTAAAAAAATATCCATAACATCATTTTTTAAATCTGAATGAGCATAATCAATAACCATATTAGAATTCACTTTGGATTTTTCAATTTTTGGCATTTTATCGTCACCCATTCTGAAAACGTAGCCTCCTTTTTTATTAATATAATGTATCGCTTCATAAAATTTATTAATATTTGAGTTTCTCCAATATTCTGTTTTTTTGTCATTTTTACTTAGTCCTGATCTACAATGTATTGTTACCCACCAATCTTTATCAGTGATACCAATTTTTTTTAATTGTTTATAACCGTAATCAATATGAGATGATTTTAAATTAAATAACATCTCTCTCTTTAAATTTTTTTTATGTTTTTCTTGTAGAATAAAATTATATCCTAAATCAGGGAATGTTGAGTGGTTTCCTATTTCAAAACTGTGACCTAAAGGTAAATCTAAAGCAAGTTCTCTTGATTGATTAATCTTATTAAAAATATCATTATTTTCAATATATTCAATGTGATCCAAAAAATAACTAAATAAGGCATTATTTGTTATTTTGCTATTTTTAGATTTTAAGAATATTAATTTTGTATCATCATTTAATTTATATTTTTTTGACTCAATGTATTCATAACAACTAGCATAATTGCCTAATGATCCTGTAAACAACTGTTCTCTTAGAAAGTGAAAATTTAAAAAATTTAATTTATTTTTTTTTTTCCAATTTATTTTTTCACGATAATAGTAATCCATTACTTTAAATGCATTGCTATCACTGTTATGTAACATTATATTGTATAACTCATCTAAAATATAAACTTTTAAATAATTAAATTTTTTATTTTTTGAAATTTGTTCCAATTTTTTTTGTTTTAAATGTGAATTCTTAGTTTTTTTGATTTTACTAAATACGTATTCTTCATTTTCTAATTCATTTATTATAAGATCTAATTGAAAAAAATTAAAAAAATTATTAAGTATTTTTTTGAGTATAAATCTTAATATTTTCTTAATTGTAAATTTATTTATAATTGACATTATAAAGATAATTCTAAAATTCTCTCAATAATTTTATAATCTTTTAGTGATTTAGAACCTGAAGATTTACTATCTATGTTATTTACCAAGCAATTAATAAAATCTTTTGCTTGATTTTTGAAAGACCAATTAAAATCTATTTTTGGCAAGAAATTTCCTCTTGCCTTGTTTTCGCTATAAATTGTTACCTTAGATGGAGAATTTCTCAGAAAAGCCGGCTCTAATTCTACTTTTATTGAGCCTTTTTCAAATAATATTTCTAAACCCTCTATCCATCTATCTTGCTTTATATATGCAAAATCAAATGTACCGAAAAATTTTGGATACTCGAACTGAATATTTCCACCATTTTTGTTGTAAATTACTTTTTGAATTTTTGGCATGCCTTCAAAAAAATAGTTTATTAAATTTATATCATGAACAAAGAAAGTCAAAAATTTTTCAAATTCATATATTTTATTTTTTTTAACCCAATTAGGCGCTAATGGTTTTAATATATTTGTTGGAGCTGTATATTTACTTTTTATATCACCATCTATGTTACAATAATCTCCTCCAGCATAACAATATAATCGGAAAGATATCATTTCACCTAAGTTTTTATTAATTTGTATTTTATCAAAATATTCTTTTGCATACATAACAGCGCTATCATGCCTTCTCATATTTCCAATCACATAAAGAAGATTTTTTTTACTTGCTATTGATGTAAGTTCTTTGCATTGACTATAAGTTGAAGCCATAGGTTTTTCTGTAAACAAATTGTTTCCAGAACTCAGAACATCTTTAGCTATTGTAGCAGTATGATGTCTTCTAACAATTGCTACTATTGCATCATAATTACCTTCTTCAATCAACTCATGGTGATTATGAAAACTATTTTTAATATTATATTTCAACTTAACTTTTTCTCTAAGATCTTCTCTTAATTCAGCTAAGCCGTCTATTTGAACATTATCAAGTGTTGAAAAAGAATGTAAGTGAGCGTTCTGTCCAACAAATCCAGATCCAATCCACCCTATTTTTATTTTTTTTTTTTTATTCACCGATAATTTTTAATTCTGGTAAAGGTACAATAAATTTACCACCATTTTTTATGAAATCTTGATGTTTAGAAATAATTTTTTCATAATATCTCCATGCTATTACTACAATATAATCAGGTCTTCTGTTATAGATCTCATTTGATGGTAACACAGGAATATGATGTCCTGGACTATACAAACCTTGCTTAACTTCAAAATCATCATAAATATATCTCAACTCATTTCCCATTTCATAATGATGTACTAAAGTTGTAGTAGTTGCAGAAGCACCATAGCCATCTATTTTTTTTCCTTCTTTTGATAATTTTTTAATTAATTCAATGAATTCACGTTTATGTTTTTGAATTTTGTTTGAATAATCATCAAAAAGTTTTTGTGAGGGTAAATTAAATTTATCTTCTAATTTGATATATTCTTGTACAGAATCATCAATTTTAAAATTTCCATTTATTTTTTGTAAACAACATCTCATAGAACCTCCTTTAGTAAGATTAGGAGTTACATCTATAAGTTCCATACCATGTTTCTTAAAATAATTAATGAGAGGTTTTACAGTAAAATATGAATAATGTTCGTGATATGTGAAATCCCATACAAAGTTTTTAATTTGTAAGTAAAAATAAAATGTTTCAAAGAAAAATATTGAATCCTCATTCATTAACAAAGATATATTTGCAATAAAATCATCAAGATCATCTGTATCTGCAACAAGATTGTTTGAGGTAATGATATTAGCATATCCATATTTATCTTTTATTTTTCTTACTGTATTTTTATCAAAAAAATCAGACCATGTATTAATACCATTGGATGTAGCTTTCTCAGCAATACCTGGCATTGGATCTATTCCTAAGACTTGCATTCCATAGTCTTGAAAGTACTTAAGTAATATTCCATCGTTACTTCCTATATCCACTGCAAGCCCAGTATTTTTAGGTTTGTATTTGTTAATGATATAATCGGCTGAAGTTTTAAAATGATCACCTAAGCCCAGAGTGCTTGCAGTCTCATATGTATAATTTAAGTAAACTTCTCTAGCATCAATCACATGGGTTAATTGTCCATGACCACAATTTTCACAAATTACTACTGTTAGAGGTATAATATCATGTTTCTTATTTAAGTTTTCTGATGATACATAATCATCAGCCCAAGGAGTAGGAGTAAGCTCAAGAGCTTTATAAAATTTTTCACATCCACATAATCTACAATCTTTTCTTTCATAATATTTCATAATTTTCCTAACTAAAATAAATGAATTCTGTATAACCTCTATATCCAAAAGTTTTGAAAAGCCATTTCCATTCATGAGGATCTAAAAAAGACTCTGCTGTAAGGGCCCAACATTGAAGATTAAATAATTCTTTGTTATTTCTATAAGATTCAACCATTATGTATCTTTTTTTAGATATTCTCATAATTTCTTTAATAGCAATTTCTAGATCATACAAGTTAAAATTGTGTAAAGTCCCTAGGGAGATTACTAAATCAAAATCCCCTTTTTTAAATGGTAATTTTTTTCTTGCATCATATACAAATAAATTTTTTTTAATTTCTTTCTTAGAATTTTTTATAGCATACTTTGATATATCAATTCCAACAATCTTGATATTTGGTAAAATTTTCTTTATTTCATATAATAAATAGCCTTTACCACATCCAATATCTAAAATTGAGGATGAATTATTTAATTTAAATTTTTTAATTATTTTTTTTGCTACAGGTGTCCAATATCCAGATATATATTTGTATCCACCATATCCATACTTTCTATTACCATCCCAAAAATTTTTTTCAAATTTTCTTGCTTCACTCATGCATTTTGTTTTATCATTAATCATTCTTTCTAAATAATTTCTTTTAGTTAGGAGATGATTATCTTGAATTAAAAAAATCTCTTTAATCATAATTTTAAAACTTTATTTATTTTTTTATAACAATTTTTGAAATCTATTTTATTTAATTCTATTTGATTATGTTGTCTACCATAACCTTTTATAACGATATTAGGTATAGAAAATTTTATAAGCTGAATTCTTAGATTATTTGAAGTTATTAAATCTGAAAATATACTTCCCAAACCTCCAATTTCAGAATGTTCTTCTAGTGAAATAATTGTTTTGGATTTTTTTATCAATGATAAGAGTTTTTTTGTTTTCAATGGATGTAATACTGGTAAATGTATTACTCCCACTTTGATATTTTTTTTTCTATAATAATCTTTTAATTTCAAAGCAGTTTCTAACATAATCCCTGTTGAAACAATCATTATTTTTGAATTACTGTTTAACGATTGTATGCTAGTCAAAGTTGATTTTGATTTAAAAACATTGCTACATATATTGTCATCACCTTTGGCCACTCTAAAGTATATTGGGCCATCATAATTTTGTGTACTTTCAACTAAGCATTTCATTTCTAAAGCGTCAGCAGGGGCAATAATTGTCATATTTGGAATAGATCTCATTAAAGCGATATCATCTAGAGCAAGGTGTGTTTGTCCAAGAGGTGAATATACAAGTCCTCCTCCATTTCCTATTAAACGAACTTTTAATTTTTGTAATCCCAGACTTATATAAATTTGCTCATAACATCTTCTTGTAATAAAAGTTGCTATTGTATGAACATAAGGTTTAAATCCCTCTAATGCAAAACCTGCTGCCATAGAAATTAAATGTTGTTCATAAGCACCTTCCATATAAAATCTTTCAGGAAAATCTCTCTTAAATTCTTTCAATGTATCTGGTCCGAGGTCAGAACCAATGTAAACAATTTTCTTATCTTTTTTTGCAAGATTATAGACACTCTTTAAAATTTCTTTTCTCATTAAATTAATTCAATTCTTTTTCTATTTTTTTTAAATCTTCTGAGGAAATTGATGATTTATGATGCCAGTACTTATTATTTTCTGCAAAAGTAATTCCTTTTCCTTTTATTGTATTACAAATTATTGCAGTTGGTTTATCTTTTTTATATGGAATTTGTTTAAATGTTTTTATTAATTTTGGAATAGAATGTCCGTTGACAGATCTTGTAATAAAACCAAAGCTTTTTAATTTTTCTTCAATTTTATTCATACCTGCAACTTTATTTGGTGAGTCATATGTTTGTAAATTATTATTATCAATTATTAAAACTAAATTATCTAATTTGTTTTTAAAAGCTGACATACAGGACTCCCATACGATTCCTTCATTTAATTCTCCATCTCCAATAATCACAAATACTTTATTAAGATTTTTTTTTATCTTTAAAGAGCTAGCAATTCCTACTGCTACTGAAAAACCAATTCCAAGGGAACCTGAAATTGTTTCAACACCTGGCACAGTAATATCAGGATGTCCTCCTAATAAGGAGTCACTTTTACAAAAACTGTCCAAATATTTCTTAGGAAAAAACTTTTTATCAGCTAGGATTGCATAAAGCGCCAAACAACCATGGCCCTTACTTAGAATTAGTCGGTCTCTTTTAGGAAAATTTTGATCATTACTTTTAAATTTTAATACATGGTCATATAAAGCAATCAGTATCTCTACCAAAGACATAGATGAGCCTACATGCCCCCTTTTACCTCCTTTCAAACCTCTAACAATTAATTCTCTAATATTTTTTGATCTTTTTTTATACAACTTATTAGACATTTATAAATCTACTATTTAAATTATCGTTTATCTGCAAGAATATTTCATTTGATTTTTTAAATTGTTCTTTTTTATACCTTGGATTTGTTTTGCTTCCATATTTTTGTTTAAATTTTGATAGACCTTCTTCAGTAAAAATATTCAATATTATAAGTGACCATCTAATTCCATATAGATTTAGGCATATACTAAGTTTTTTATTAAATAATGAAGATTTGAAAATCAATTTTAACTCATCTAACCACTGGTTTTTTAGATTAATTGATAAATTCATTGCTGGATGCCAATAAAAGTCTGAGACTAATTTTACAGGATCATCCCAACCAAAATATTCAAAGTCAATAAAAGTATTTATTTTTCCTTTTAAAGATAAGGTATTATGCAATCCAAAATCAGCTGGTGATAATATTCTTTCAGAAAAAGGTGTAATTTTATTTATTATATTTGAGTTATTATTATTATATATATCTTTTTTCATAAACTTATAAGTAGGAATAATTTTTTTATAAATAAAATGGTTAACATATGTGGGATTATTTTTTTGTTTACTTATTTTTTTTATTTTATTTTCTATTTGAGAAAAAAGTTCTTTTATTGAAAGACATGCCTCACTAGCTTCGTAAGGATATTTATTAAATTCAGAAACTTTTTTCAGTTTTTTTATAAATAAAACCAATTCATCTATTATTTCTTTTCTAGGTTTAATATTACTTTTTCCATTATTCCAAGAATAAATTGCTATGTTCCAATTAAGGTCTTTCGAAATAGGCTTTGGAATTTTTTTTATATTATTTTTTTGTAAAAATTGAATTGCATTATATTCTATATCAATCCTGTTTCTTTGATCAATCAATCTATCAGGATAATATTTAAGACAGTATTCTCTATTGTATGTTTTTATTCTATAAATTCTACTATTTCCAAAATTATTTTTTTTAATAACTTTAACAATATTTTTATTTAAAATTTGTGAGGAAATTTTTTTAATTTCTTTATTTGTTTCTTCTCCAAGTATTTTTAAACTTATGTCTCTAAAATTTGAAAAAGAATATATATTTCTATTTTTCAATAAATTTCTTTTATATGTATTATATTTATTAGAAAAATGTATTTTAATTATATTATTATTTAAGTTCTTATTTTTAAGTATTAAAGGTAAATCATCAATAAAATAATTTAATTTAAGTTCGTTAATCTTATTGATTTTATCTATAATTGAATCAGCAAAAAATATATTTTTTTTTCTTATCGCTTGTTGATTATTATTAATAAAACCATTAAAAGTTAGCCATTTAAGTGCTTGAAGTCTTAAATTAATTTTAGATTTATCAAAATGACCATATTTAGTTTTATGGCTTACTATATAAACTTTGTAATTATTTAACAAAAGTCTGTAAATTAAGTTTTGTACACCTTGGTTAATTTCTGCTTTAAATATAAATTTACCATATGCTAAACCTTGTAATCTCATCCATTCTTTTTCACCTTTTTTATTTATAATTTTTTTTCTTATTTGACTTTTATTAAATTTTTCAAATTCATAACCGAATTCCACCTTGGATAAATATGCAAATACTTTATCATAATTCAAAATTGTATTATCAAAATCAAAGCCTACTTTCATAAATTATTTTAAATTTTTTAAACTGCTTTCAATTTCATATACAACTTTCTTTATCCCAATATCAGATAGATGCAAAGGATCTTTAAAATTATTTTTGTCTTTATTAAACTTATTATTTTTGAAGTAATTGATGTTATGATTTGAATTAATAATAGTATTAAATTTATTTAATGAGTCATCTTCAAGATTTTTATTAATTAATTCAATGATTGAAATATGCATTGGAGGCAGAACTAATAATAAATTTATGTTTTGTTTCTTTGAAGTGTTAATTATTTTATTTAGATAATTAAGTTTCACTTCTGAGATTTTATAATTATCAATCAAATTTGACTGATAATTTGATATATTTTGCCAAATTTCATTATCATTTATTTTAATTATTTCTTTTTGTTTTGTACTATTAACAAAATTATTTTTAATAATTTTTAATGAAACAATTAAAATATCTAAGTTAAAATAATAAAGCAATTTGTTGTTTATTATTCTTAATGTTTGTTTGAGATCTGTGGAATCATTTGTATGATTATAATCCATTATAGATATACCAATAATGGCATTTTTAATTTTATATTGACTAGTTAAATAGTTAAAAGTTTCAAATATTTCTTCGACAGTACCGCCACCATATGAGACATTTGCTATATCATAATTTTTAAAATAAGTTGCTTTTAAATCATCCATAACACTATTTCCAATTAAAATATTTTTAGATATTTTATTTTCAAATTTTTTAATTTTTAAGAGTCTTTCATTAAATCTATAAGCCTCATTTTTATTATCTATAATTATATTTTTATTTTTATTGAAATTATATGGATCAATATAATAATTTATAGTTAGTATTAAAAACGAAGTTATAAAAAAACCTAATATTAAATTTGATAATATTAAAAAATTTTTTTTGTTCATTAAAATTGAAAATAAATAAATGTATTAATTTTTTCTAGGCTAAATAATGATAGCGCAAAAAATATACCAGCTATTAATGCAAACTTCCTACTAGTTAATTTTGATGAGTTAAGCATACTTTGAGTTGAGCCAAAAAAAAAGGTAATAATTATCGATAACAATGAAAAAATTAATAATTTAAATATACTAGTGCCATTTAGTATATTATCAAAATAGGGACCATAATTTATTTCAAGCAGATAATGAAATTTAGTAAATTTTAATACAGTTGGTAGATAAATATCCGCAAACAAAAGTTTGTTTAAAATAATAAAATATGATTCAATATTTGGTGATCTAAAACAAATTAAAGTAATACAAATAAAGGCAAAGGTAATAATCCAAGAAAATAAATTAGGAATTTTAAATCTAGTTTTTTTCCAAAGTAAGTTAATTACAATAGCAATACCATTCATTAGGCCCCATAAAATAAAAGTCCAATTTGCTCCGTGCCAAAAACCTGATATCAAAAAAACAAAAATAATAGACAGTATTACTATAAAAATTGAATTATTCATTCGCACTAATGGACTAAAAATATACATATTAAGAAATGAGGTTAAAGTAATATGCCAAGTTTTCCAAAATAATATAATTGATTTAGATTTTAATGGACTTTTAAAATTAAATGGAAGAGTGACATTAAACATTAAAGCAAGTCCAACAGCCATATCTGAATAGCCACTAAAATCAAAATATATTTGAAAAGTATACATTATAGTTAAAAACCATACTTCAAAAAAATTAAGATCAATTAAGTTTTCAAAACCATTATCAATATAAAAGCCAATGTTATCGGCAATTAATATTTTTTTTGATAAACCAATAATAAATATTAGTAAGCCATTAATTATATTGATATTTTTTAAATAATATTCCTTTGGATTTAGTAAAGTCTTAGATACTTCAGATATATGTATAATAGGACC
>MDTD01029694.1_pt1 | contig 18502 bp, 9 predicted proteins | sample 811221 | NCBI WGS metagenome assembly MDTD01 (sample SAMN05326646, study PRJNA326480) | marine metagenome | isolation source: seawater | place: Pacific Ocean: South West | collected 2011 | reverse complement strand
TCAGCTGAGACAGTTAACTTAGCCACTATATCGAGTGATAGTAGATATGGGATACTCTCTAAGTCTGGAGCCGATGCAAAGAAGATGTTTACTGATAAGGTTGTGCCTATATCTTTAAACTCCCCTTTCTTTTTCAAGCCAATACAAGACGGTATGGATCGTCCAAAGTCCGAGCTTGCGTATAGAGTTCCGGCTAGTAAGTTTACTCGTAAAAAAATACAAACTAACGAACAGCTTGAAGAGATAGTAGGTCTTGATACTACAATTGACTGGAAAAATACTGGCGACAATAGCTACGACGGCGAAAAGCTAAACTTGTTAGTACATGATGAAAGTGGTAAGTGGGAAAAGCCTGATAACATATTAAACAACTGGCGAGTTACTAAAACCTGTTTAAGGTTAGGTAGTAAAATCGTTGGTAAGTGCTTGATGGGTTCAACTAGCAATGCGCTTGACAAGGGTGGAGATAACTTTAAAAAACTATACAATGATTCTGACGTCACGCGACGAAATCGTAATGGACAAACGAAGTCTGGCTTATATTCTCTCTTTATCCCAATGGAATGGAACTATGAAGGATTTATTGACGAGTACGGACTTCCAGTCTTTGATAGTAGAAGTGATGATGTACGACATGGACCAGACGGTGAATTAATAGACGTAGGTGTTATTGATCACTGGGAAAACGAAGCAGAAGGTTTAAAAGATGATCAAGACGCTTTAAACGAGTTTTACAGACAGTTTCCTCGTACTGAAGAACATGCGTTCAGAGACGAGACTAAAAACAGTATATTTAATTTAATTAAGATTTATGAGCAAATTGATTTTAACGAAGGTAGTAGGCACAATGCGCATACTACGACGGGCTCTTTTAGTTGGGTTAATGGTGTACGTGATACACAAGTTGTTTTTCACCCCGACCCTGGAGGTAGATTCAAAGTAAGCTGGGTACCACCAAGTCATTTGCAAAATAAACAAATAATAAAAAATGGAATTAAATATCCCGGTAACGATCATATTGGCGCCTTTGGTTGCGATAGTTACGATATCAGCGGTACGGTTGATGGTCGCGGTTCTAAAGGAGCTTTACACGGGTTAACAAAATTTTCTATGGAAGACGCGCCATCAAGCACGTTCTTCCTAGAATACATAGCAAGACCACAAACCGCAGAGATGTTCTTTGAAGACGTTCTAATGGCATTAGTATTCTACGGTATGCCTTTGCTTGCGGAGAACAATAAACCGCGTCTATTGTATTATCTACGCCGTAGAGGATATAGAGGTTATAGTATGAACAGACCAGACAAGTCTTGGAAAAAATTATCAACAGCTGAAAAAGAAGTTGGTGGTATACCAAACTCAAGCGAAGACATTAAGCAAGCTCACGCGGCGGCGATTGAAATGTATATTAACGCCCACGTTGGTCACTTAGGTGATGGTGATTTTGGAACAATGTATTTTAACGACACGCTACTTGATTGGGCTAAGTTTGATATAAATCGTAGAACAAAACACGACGCGTCCATTAGCTCTGGCTTAGCAATCATGGCCTGTAATAGACATTTATATGCACCAAATCCTAAGCAAAAACGAACACCAGTTAATTTAAATATAGCAAAATACGATAATAAAGGGTACACATCCCAGATAATTAAATAAGTATGGCGGAAAACGTATATGTAAATTTTCCTTCTCAAGCTGTTTCTGATCTCGAGAAGATGAGTCCAGAGTATGGGCTTAAAGTAGCTCGTGCTATTGAGACAGAGTGGTTCAAGGATTCTTACAATAATAGATATAGATCTTCTCAACACAAGTACCATCAGCTAAGGTTGTATGCTAGAGGTGAGCAAGCTATACAAAAGTATAAAGATGAGTTATCTATTAATGGCGATTTATCTTATCTTAATTTAGACTGGAAGCCAGTACCTATTGTACCAAAGTTTGTAGACATTGTTGTTAACGGCATGTCAGAGCGAATGTTTAGCATAAACGCTTATTCGCAAGACCAATATGGTGTAGAGAAAAGAAACGAATACATGGAAGCTATGTTGAAAGACATAGAAAACAAAAAGTTTAATGATCAAACAAAAGCCGTATATGGAATAGATCTTTATAATAATCCTGAAAATAAAAGATTAGATACTAAAGAAGAGTTAGACATACATATGCAGCTTGACTATAAACAGGCTGTAGAAATAGCAGAAGAACAAGCTATTAACGTATTACTTGATGGTAATAATTACGATTTAATTAGACGTAGACTAATATATGATTTAACAGTTTTAGGAATAGCTTGCGTTAAAACTAATTTTAACTGGAGTGACGGTGCAACAGTTGAGTATGTAGATCCAGCTAATATCGTTTATTCATTTAGTGAATCACCTTACTTTGATGACATATACTACATTGGTGAAGTTAAGACTATACCTATTAACGAATTAGCTAGAGAGTTTGATCATTTGACAGAGTCTGACTTAGAAGATATATACGCTACGTCTAGTCAAAGATATTTAAGAGGCAGAAGAATACACGAAGTAGATAAAAACAAAGTTCAAGTTTTATATTTTAATTATAGAACTCATATGAACGACGTTTACAAAATAAAACAAACTGGTACTGGTGGCATGAAAGCTATTGAAAAGCCAGATACTTTTAATCCACCTGAAGATAAACAAATTAACTTTACTAGAATACAAAGGTCTGTAGAGTGTATTTTTGAAGGAGCAGTTATACTAGGTACAGATAAGTTACTAAAGTGGAACAAAGCTGAAAATATGATGCGTAGCAAATCTGACTTTAATAAAGTTAAGATGAACTATTCATTAGTAGCGCCTCGTATGTACGAAGGCCGTATTGAAAGTTTAGTTAGTAGAATTACTGGGTTTGCTGATATGATTCAGTTAACTCACTTAAAGTTGCAGCAAGTCATGTCGCGTATGGTACCAGATGGAGTGTACCTTGATGCGGATGGTCTTGCTGAAGTTGATTTAGGCAACGGCACAAACTACAACCCGCAGGAAGCGCTTAACATGTTCTTCCAAACTGGTAGTGTTATTGGTAGAAGCTTTACGTCTGAGGGAGAGCAAAATCCTGGTAAAGTACCTATTCAACAGATATCAAACAGCGCTGGTCAAGATAAAATAGGTACGTTAATAAACACGTATAACTATTATCTTCAAATGATAAGAGATACTACAGGTCTTAACGAAGCTAGAGACGCTAGTGTTCCAGACCCTAAATCTCTTGTTGGTGTTCAAAAGCTGGCGGCAGCTAACTCTAACGTAGCTACTCGTCATATACTTTTAGGCTCTCAATATCTAACAGTACAGGTAGCAGAAGCTTTATCGTTGAGAATATCTGATATATTAGAGTACTCACCTACGGCTGATGCTTTTGTGCAAGCTGTTGGAGCTCACAATGTAGCTACGTTAAAAGACATGGCTGATTTGTACCTGTATGACTTTGGTATATTTATTGAGCTAGAGCCTGACCAAGAAGAAAAAGCTATGTTAGAAAACAATATTCAAACCGCTCTTTCTCAAAAGTTAATTGACTTAGATGACGCTATAGACATAAGAGACATAAAGAACGTTAAGCTAGCTAACCAACTATTAAAAATAAAACGTAAGAAAAAACAGGAAAGAGATCAAGCAATCCAACAACAAAACATGGAAGCGCAAGCGAAAGCAAATGCGCAAGCTCAACAAGCCGCTGCTCAAGCTGAGATACAAAAAAATCAGGCAAAAGCTCAAACAGAGATTCAAATAGAAGCAACTAAAGCAGATGCTAAACTTAGACACCTTCAGGAAGAGGCTAGAGTAAAGAAAGAGCTAATGCAATTTGAGTTTGACTTGAACATGCAAGCACAACAAATGTCTCGCCAAGATATGATGAATATTGAGCAAATGAAAGAGCAGGGTAAAGATAGGCGAGAAAACATGAAGCAAGGCGCTAAAGGATTTGAGTCTTCAGGTAATGATATATTAGAAGGCGGCATGCGATTAAGCGATTTTAATCCACAAATAGGACAATAATTATATAATATTTTATCATGGAAAATAACCAAACAGACCTCGAGGAAGTAATTCAAGAGGTTGAACAAGAAAACACTGTAGAAGAAACAGTAGAACAAGACCTAAGTAAATTTAAGAGTGCTGATGACCCAGAGGTTATCAAAGTAGATTTATCAAAACCACCAACTAATGAAGTTGAAGAAAACAACACTGACGACACGGGAGTGGCTGGAAGCAATGAAGACGCCGAGCCCGCACAAAGTGAAGACGAAGTACAACCGGAAGGAGAAGCACAAGAAGAAACACCAGTATTAGAACAAGTTACTGATGAAGATACTGTGACTAAAGAAAAGGTCATGGAGGCTCTTGATGAGTCAGAGGCTACTGGCAAGCCACTACCTGAAAACGTGCAGAAGCTATTAAACTTTATAGAAGAGACTGGTGGTAGCTTAGAAGATTACGTTCGTTTAAATAGAGACGTTAAAGATATAGACGATCAAGACGCTTTACGCGAATACTATCAAAGAACTAAACCGCATCTATCTTTAGATGAAGTAGATTTTTTATTAGAAGATAAATTTTCTTACGACGAAGATGTTGATGATGCTAAAGATATTAAAAGAAAAAAACTGGCCCTCAAAGAGCAAGTTGCCGAGGCCAAAGCCTACTTAGACGGGCAAAAGTCTAAATATTATGAAGAAATCAAAGCTGGAAGTAACCTCACTGCTGAGCAACAAAAGGCAATTGATTTTTTCAACCGATACAATAAAGAGTCAGAGCAGACAAGAAAAATAGCTGACAAACAGAAAGCTGAGTTTACAGATCAAACAAACCAAGTTTTCAACGACAAGTTCAAAGGTTTTGAATATAACGTCGGAGAAAAAGTATACAGGTTTAATGTCAATAATGTAAATGAAGTTAAAGAAACTCAAAGCGATATTAGTAACTTTGTCAAAAGGTTTTTGAACAAAGAAAACACTATGTCAGACGCTAAAGGTTATCACAAGAGTTTGTTTACTGCTATGAACGCGGACGCTATTGCTCAACACTTTTACGAACAAGGTAAAGCAGATGCTATTAAAGATGGTGTCGCTAAAGCTAAAAACATAAACACTGAAGCCCGTAGTTCACATACAGAGCCTCAGTTTAAAAATGGTATTAAAGCTAGAGTGTTAGGCGATGATTCAGATTCTTTACGTTTCAAAATTAAAAGAAAAAAATAACATTTAAAAAAAATTAATCATGGCAATTACTGCAGGTGGTAATTTAAATAGTGTAGCTGCACCAACTAGGCAGACACTAGAAACAAATTACCTAGATTTAGCGTCGTCAGCTGGACAAGGCTGGGCGCAACAATACGTTCCAGATCTAATGGAAGCAGAAGCTGAAGTGTTCGGTCCAAGAACAATCTCTGGTTTCCTTGCTCAAGTTGGAGCTGAAGAATCAATGACGGCTGACCAAGTTGTTTGGTCTGAACAAGGTCGTTTACACCTTTCATACAGAGGACATATCGCAGACGCTACTCAGCAAACTGGTAACGGTAACGAAGAGGGTGGTACTTTCGAGATCGACACAGATATCGATGGTAACCCTGTAGGTACTTCTGCAATTGATCACGGTGTTAGAGTTAACGATATGGTGCTTGTAGCTGATAACAGCGCAACAGCACAAGGTATCGTTACTAATGTAACTAACGATCAGATTAGCATCGCTCTTTACGATGCTGGTAACTCTACTGCTACATTCGCAAACGCGGGTCTAGCTGCTGGTTCTGGTGATACGGCTACGTTATTAGTTTACGGTTCAGAGTTTAAAAAGGGAGACAACTACAATGGTGGTACTTCTCGTCAAGCTAACGAGCCACAGTTTAAGTCGTTTAACAACAAGCCTATTATTCTTAAGGACTACTACGAAGTATCAGGATCTGATGCATCTCGTATTGGTTGGGTTGAAGTGGCTGCTGAAGACGGACAGTCAGGATACCTATGGTACCTAAAAGCACAGTCTGACACTCGCGCGCGTTTCGTTGACTACCTTGAGATGGCTATGCTTGAATCAGTTAAGACTGTAGCTGCTAACTCTAAAGTTGATGCGTTCTTAGGAACTGACGGTACTACTCTTACTGGTACAGAAGGTTTATTCGCAGCTATCGAAGATCGTGGTAACATTACTACTGGTGTTACTGGTGTTAACGCTGCTAGTGATCTAGCTGAGTTTGATGCTATCTTAGCTGAGTTTGATAAGCAAGGTGCTATTGAAGAGAATATGCTTTTCCTTAACCGCGCTACATCTTTAGCTATTGACGATATGCTTGCTTCAATGAACTCGTACGGCGCTGGCGGTACTTCTTACGGAGTATTTGAAAACGATGAAGACATGGCTCTAAACCTTGGCTTCTCAGGTTTCCGTCGCGGATCTTACGACTTCTACAAGTCTGACTTCCGTTACTTAAATGACAGAGCTACTCGTGGTGGTATCAATGATAGAGACACTGTAAACGCTATCCGCGGAGTTATTATTCCTGCTGGTACTTCTACTGTATACGATCAAACACTAGGTAGAAACCTTAGACGTCCATTCTTACACGTTCGTTTCAGAGCTTCTGCTACTGATGATCGTCGTATGAAGACTTGGGTAACTGGTTCTGTTGGGGCTGCTACATCTGCTCTAGACGCAATGCAACTACACATGCTTTCTGAGCGTTGCTTAGTTGTACAAGGCGCAAACAACTTCATGTTGATGAAGTAAACTATATTTATCGAAACTACCTCACCTTCGGGTGGGGTAGTTTTATACTATTTAATTATATTATATTATGGCTAAAAAGAAAAAAGAAGAGGTTGTAGAAGAACCTCAAGTACAAGAAACTGTAGTAGTAGAAGCACCAAAGCCGAAGCCAGCTCCAGTTGCGAAAGAAGAACCAAAAGATACTTGGGAAATAAAAGATAGAGTTTACTATTTAAAGAATAATAAAAAGCCTTTATCTTATATTTTAAAAGGCTCAGACATATATTACTTCGACGAAAATCTAGGTTACGAAAGAGAGCTTAGATACACCGCTAACCAAAAAACACCGTTTGTTGATGAAATGAAAGGTGATCAAAGGTTGGAGCACATGGTGTTTAGAAACGGAGCTTTATTTGTTCCTAGAAATAAACAAACGCTACAAAAACTACTTTCGTTATACCACCCTCACAAAGACAGAGTTTACTACGAGTGGAAACCTGTTGAAGTTGCAGCAAATCAAATTGATATTTTAGAGATGGAAGCGGATGCTTTAATTGCTGCTAGAGATATTGATGTTGATCTTGCGGAGGCAATTATGAGAGTAGAGCTTGGTTCTGAAGTTTCTTCAATGAGCTCTAAAGAATTACGAAGAGACGTATTGCTTTTTGCTAAACGTAATCCTACGCTATTCTTAGAGTTAGTAAACGATGACAACGTAGTATTACGTAACTTTGGAATTAAAGCTGTTGAACTAGGTATTATCAGATTATCTAACGATCAAAGACACTTTATGTGGGGATCGAACGATAGAAAACTAATGACAGTACCATTTGACGAACACCCATACTCAGCGCTTGCCGCTTGGTTTAAGACTGATGAAGGTATGGAGATCTATAAGAATATAGAAAAAAGATTAAATTAATAATCACTTAGTTGGGCGGTCACCCTTCGGGGTGATCGCTAAACTATAAAAACGAATTATGGCAGTAAGTATAGACACAGTTTATCAAAGAGTATTAGCAATAGCTAATAAAGAGCAGAGAGGTTATATCACTCCTCAGGAGTATAACTTACTTGCCAACCAAGCTCAGATGCAAATATTTGAAAGCTACTTCTACATGCTAAATACAAGAGAAAGAGCTGAGCCTGATAAAAAAATAGAAGTAGACGAAACAGATATTACAGAGTTGATATCTGCAAAACTAGATCCATTTAGGTCTATAGCGCCAGTAAATGGTGGCACTAATTTTCAAAGCACAATATCAGTAGATGGAACTGAACACGAGGTGTTTCAGACAGGTAGAGTATTTCATAATGGAGACGTATGTCAGAAGGTAGATGTAAACGAAGCTAGACGATACACAAGATCAATAAGACATCTTGCTACTACCGCTAATCAAGGTGCTATTTACTGTGACAGTACTACTAGTGGTCAAGATATAAACGTGTTTGCTGGATCATCTACAATAGAGTCTAACGTAACAGCAGAGTACTTTAGAGTACCTACAACCGTTGACTGGGCGTACGTTGTTGTTAGTGACGTAGCTCTATATAATGCTAACGTAGCTGTAAACTTTGAGCTGCATAGATCAGAAGAAGACACGCTAGTCAACAAAATTCTTGAATTAGCTGGAATTACTATTGCTAAGCCAGGTTTATCTCAATACGCGGCCGGCATGACAGCTGGCGAAATAGCAACTCAAAACATAATGTAAAATGGGTATATTAAGAACAGATCCGTATACGTATTACGATAATACAAGTCCTGATTTTGGTAGATACCAATTTATCAGTTTAACAGAAATTATAGATTCTTTTTCAGCAACATACGTAGGTAAAGATAAAATCTGTGATAACGTAACTTTAAACGATATTACTTTCCACGCTATACGTGGTTTGCAGGAATTAAGCTACGATACTTTGAAGTGTACTAAAAGCTGGGAAGTTGAAATACCATCTAGCTTAGTTTTAGTTATGCCTATAGACTATGTTAATTACGTAGGTTTATATTGGGCTGATGATAGTGGAGCGTTAAGAATAATATATCCAACATCTAAAACAGCTAACCCGTTTGATGTTAGTCAAACTGTACAAGGTTTTGGTGGCTTTGATACAGGCGGAGCAAGTCAAGACTTGACTAGAACAGCTGCTGATTCAGATGGTAACTTTGGCTCTACTACTTTTGAAAACTATAAGTCAAACACAACTTCTGATATTGGCGATCAAGACGCAGATGAAATAGATGATCAGTACGGCGAGTTGTTAGGAGGTAGATACGGTCTTGATCCTCAATACGCTCAAGCTAATGGAACATTTTTTATTGATGAAGAGCAAGGTAAATTTCATTTTAGCTCTAGCTTGAGTGGAAAAACTTTAGTTTTAAAATACATTAGCGACGGTATAGCAAGTAACGCTGCGGGTACTGCTTTAGATTTAAGCAACTCTTTAGTACCTAAGTTTGCTGAAGAAGCAATATATCAACATATATTATATGGGGTGCTTTTTGCTAAGAAAGATACTAACCAAGGTTTGTTATCAGAGATTAAAAGAAGAAGATTTGCTGAAACAAGAAAAGCAAAAATAAGACTATCAAATTATAAGCTTGAAGAGCTTACGCAAGTATTAAGAGGAAGTTCTAAAATTATTAAGCACTAAGCATGCCAGAATTAAAACGTACATTTTCTAAAGCCAAGATGAACAAGGACATGGACGAACGTCTTGTTCCTAAAGGTGAGTATAGAGATGCATTAAATATAGAAATAGCAACGTCTGAAGGATCAGATGTTGGCACAGCTCAGTCGCTGCTAGGCAACACGTTGCAGAATACTATGCACTCGTCTAGCGGCGTTTATTTTAGCGCCGATGACGTGACTTCAACTGCTACGTGTGTTGGATCTATAGCTGCAGATGATAGAGATTGTATATACTACTTAGTTTCTGACGGCGATCTTAACAATGCTAACGGTTATCCTACTATAAGAAAAGATTATATATTAGAGTATAACACTGTTTCTGAAAATTTAAAGTACGTATTTGTAGATATATTTGAGGTTAACACATCGCCTAACGCAAACGTTAATGGATCTACGACCATTACCGTAGAGCTTGGAGCTAGTAACAGTACGAATATAACTGGCATTAGAGAAGGTATGTATATTACCGGAACATTTAATAACGCATCCGGTAGTAGCCAAACTATTCTTGGGCAAACCGTAGCTAATGGAGCTACTTATACTGTAACAAAAAGTGATGACGTTAGAGTAATAGGCCAATCTTTCGTTGGTGGAAATAGAGTCTATGTTCTTAATAAAACTTTATATTTAGCTGATGCAAATACTATAACATTTAATGCAGAGCGAGTTCTTGAGTTTAACAAGAATACTATTATAACAGGTATAAATATACTTGATGATTTTTTGTTTTTTACAGACAATCATCATGAACCAAAGAAGATAAATATAGTAAGATCTATATTAGGAACTGGAGGTACAACAGAAGATTTAGTTGGTGGAAGCACTACTGCTACTTTCAATGGTGAAACACCTCACTTTCACACAAGATTAGTAAAGCCGTATCCATATCCAGCGGCTATTAATAGCTACGAAGTTGCTATTACTCAAAACATATCTGGTGATGTCGCGCCTATATATGTAGGTTTAGAAGATGTTACTGTAATTAAAGAAGCTCCAACGCAGCCTTTACAGCTTGAAATGTTTAGAACTTCTTTAAAACGTATACAAGATGATGGAACTGAAAACCCTCCTTTTGGCATACAAACAAATGTTACTTATACAGAATCCGGCAATACACCTATAGCTGTAGAATCTGAGGTACCAATAACTTTTGATAATCCTGTTGATTTTAGAGTTAATGATATATTACTTATAGCTCCTCAACAAGACACGTATTCTCCGGACGATTTTGATGACTACGATATAAGAGCTGAAGTTATACAGTCTAATGTAACTGGACCAAACCAGTTAGCTACTACTGGCTTTGTCATTAAAATACTTTCTATTGACGCTAATATTCAAGGTACAAACTGGTATGTAAGACTAGAAGATAAAGATCCTTTATTTAAGTTTAAGTTTCCTAGATTTTCTTATAGGTATAAGTATTGCGACGGTGAATATTCTCCGTTTGCACCGTTTTCACAAATAGCTTTTTTACCAGATTACTTTGAGTATAAACCTAAAAAAGGTTATAATCTAGGTATGGTAAACCAGCTTAGAGGTCTTAGGTTAAATTACTACAAGCATAGAGACTACGAAGAAAACGCATATGACGCACCTGTATTTCCTCAAGATGTTGTAGAAATAGATATACTATATAAAGAAACAAATAATCCGGTAGTATATACTGTAAAAACTATACGTAAAAACGACGGTGATCCTATGTGGCCGTCAAGCGAGATTACAGAACTAGGCAACGCAAGAGGTTCTTTTGAGATTACTACAGATATGATTCACAATGTAGTTCCTGCAAATCAACTTATAAGGCCTTATGACAATGTACCAAGAAAAGCACTTGCACAGGAAATAAGTGCTAGCAGATTAATATATGGTAATTATCTTCAAAACTATACTGTGCTTAGAGATCCTATTATACAGCTAGGTATAGATTCTACTGCTATAGAAGATTATTCTAATGGATCAGAAATAAACTACGCTTTACCTTCAGTTAAAACTATGCGTAAGTATCAAGTAGGTGTGGTGTTTAGCGATAGGCATGGTAGAGAAACTCCAGTGCTAACTTCTGAAAAAGCTAGTATCGAAGTTCCAAAAACTTTATCTGAGTTTAGAAATAGACTAGTATGCAACATAGATACGAAGTTTGGTGAAGTACCTTCTTGGGCAGAATACATGTCTTGGTACGTAAAGGAAATAAGTTCAGAGTATTATACTATTGCTATGGATCGTTGGTATAATGCGGCTGATGGTAATATATATATATCATTTCCTTCTGCGGATAGAAATAAACTTAGTGAAGAAGACTATTTAATACTTAAAAAAGCTCACGGAAGTAATCAAGCTATAGATGAAAAAAGTAGATATAAAATATTATCTATAGATAACGAAGCCCCTGATTATATTAAAAGTAAAAGAACAGTTGTCGGAAAGCTATTTAACGAAGGCTTTGTAGGTAATAACGTAGAAGGATATCCAATAGAAGATACAAACTTTATAGATATAGACAATGGTATTAACGGCGACGGGCCTTTTAGCTCTGTGTTTGGTGAGGTTAGTGATTATGATGATGGCGAATACGAGTTAGTGATTACAGGAGGCTTACCTGTTGAAAGAGCCGTGTATCAAGTGCAGCAAGTTACTACTTTTGGTAACTCAGCTAGAATAATTATAGTTGGAAGTTTTGGCCCAGAAATAAGCTTTACTTCTAGTAACGGTTTGTTTTCTGGAGCTGTAAATAACCTAACTATATCGTTAATAAAATTAACTCCTGTAAATAGACCAGAGTTTGACGGTAGATTTTTTGTAAAAATATTTAGAGACGAAGCGTTAGAAAAGTTTGTACTTTCTCAATCAAACGATGGGGAGCAGTACATAATAAATGATTCTATAGGTGTAAGATATATAAACAACAACGCTTATACAAATATTTATTCCTCTGACCAGCCTATACCTGTAGACTTGCAGTATATAAATTCTTGGGCAACTAACTCTGGCGTAGGTACAGAAAGATCAAAACATCCTACAGAATATAGCCATATTGTAGCTGCAGATGGACAATACTATTGGGGTGGAGCTAGTTCAGCTAACGGTGATGGTGATGCGTTTGGATTAAGCACTAAAGCTGTTAACGGTAATCCTATGCTAGCTTTAAACTACGTACAGTTTCAAATTGAAGACTTTAATGACGGTTGCTCTAAATTTTGGGGAGCAGTAGCTGAAGATTACGATGTATTTATAGACTGCTGTACAGCTTATACTTTAACTGGTAAAAGAGCATATTACTTTCCTGATACATCTGAAGTGGCAGGCAACACAGAGCCTCACGTAATGTGCGACGCTCCAGGTAGTAAATATCAAAACAACTTACCATGGCACGATATTAGCGACGAAAGCGGTATACTTGACAACGGTCCACTTGGTTTTGAGTCTGAAAGAAGTCCATATCCTTATGCTGGTATATATAGTGGTAGTAATTTTTCTTCTAACGGTTTTGGCATATATAATGAAGGTCAAGGGCATCCTAGTAGAGGTATATGGGGCGACGATGGAGATGGTAATCCTATATATATGGATTTATCTTATTCAGGCATATATAGTAATTACACTACTTGGAACGGCGAGGATTTAGATGATGATCAAGTTCCAGCTCATACTGTTCAAAATGGTTCTAATGGAATCCAACAGAACGCTGTTAGAGAAATTATGGAAAAGCTAGGAACTCCTGGTACAAGATTTAGATTTAGAGAAGATCCTGATCAAACAGTATACATAGTTCAAGGTGAAATGCATACGCCTGGAGGATATCAAAATATTGGCTCAGCATCTGATAACTATTATTTTGGCGAAGACAACGAGTTTTGGACGGCTACAAGTAAGCTTGAAGGAGTTTGGGGTATAAGAAACTTTGTTTGGGACGTGCAACAGTGGAGTGATAATAATTTTGAGCAATGGAGTGATGAGCTTAATACAGTAAGATGTTTAAGACAGCGATGGACTATTGTATGTAGAACAGCAGCAGGTGGCGGTATAGGTAGCGGACCAAGTGGCTATAATCCTATTAGAGGTACTAAGTCTCATGTTCCATTTGGTGATAGTAAATTTAGAAGAGCGCTGCATCATGACTATACTGAAAAAATTGTTCTTGATGTATTAGACTCTGACGTAGAAAGCTATGATGTTGGTACATACACTGAGAATCCTGCTATATGGGAAACGGAGCCTAAAGAAAGTGTAGATGTAGATTTGTACTATCAAGCTAGTGGCTTAATACCTTTAACATTAAAATCTTCTAACAATGAAGAGTTAATACCTATTGGAACTACGTTTGAGTCTAGTCTTAATTCTACAACTATTGTACAACCAACAACACACACTGTTACTAAAGTTGACAATCAAACTATAACGTTTACACCTGCTATACCTGTAGTGAACAATGCTATAAGCGATGGTGATACAGTAAGGTTTACTAAGCGTAATCATTATTCTTTTGATAATGTAATAAAAACAGGTGCTGCTATAGGAGGCACAACAATGACTTTGGAAGGAGGTTCTGGTACAGTAATTCCGCAAAATAAATTGTATACTCAAAGACATTATTTAGACTGGAATAACTGCTGGTGTTTTGGTAATGGCGTAGAATCTGATAGGGTTAGAGATGACTTTAATGGTACTCAGATGGATAATGGAGTTAAAGTTTCTTCAACAATAACAGGTAGAGTTAAAGAAGAGCGTAGAGAGCACGGTATGATATATTCAGGCTTATACAACTCTACTACTGGTATAAACGAGCTTAATCAATTTATTGCTGGAGAAAATATAACAAAAGATCTTAATCCAGTACATGGTAGTATACAAGCTCTTTTAAACAGAAATACTAGATTACTTATGTTCTGTGAAGACAAAGTTCTTAGAGCGGATACTAATAAAGATCTTATATTCAATGCTGACGGTGACTCTCAACTTGTAGCTAGCAATAAAGTTATAGGTAGTACTGTACCATATAAAGGCAAATATGGTATAGGCACTAATCCAGAATCTTTAGCTGTAACACCTTACGCCATTTATTTTGCAGACGCTATGAGAGGCGCAGTGTTACGACTTACTAACGAGGGCTTAGTAGCGGTATCAGACAAAGGCATGAAAGATTACTTTGCTGATTTATTTTCTTCATACGTAGATAAAGCTGTTGGTACGTATGATGATCGTAAAAAAGAATATAATATTACTGTATCTAGTAAATATGAAACAGGAGATGTATTGCCATATAACAATATTACAGTTTCATATAGTGATATTGCAGGTGGGTTTACTAGCTTTAAATCTTTTTATGCAGAAAGTGGTGTAAGTATAAACAATCAATATTATACTTTTAAAAGAGGTGAGCTATATAAGCATCACGATAATTCTTCAAGAAATAATTTTTACGGAGTAGCAGCATCAAGTCAAACAGTTAACACTGAATTGCCTTTTGCTACTAGCAATGCCACGAATGGCGAGTCATCTATAACAGTTTTATTTAATGATCAACCGGCAGACGTTAAAGCTTTTACGACTATTAATTACGAAGGTAGTGAAAATAGAATACAAGAGTTTGATACTCAGTCTGCTAACTTTTACAATAATGATTATAGTGTAAACAGTGGATTAGTAGCTACGTCAGTTACCGATGGTGAGTATTATAACTTAGATGCTCAAGCAGGCTGGTACATAGATAACATACAAACAAACTTACAAGATACTGGAAACATATTCTTTAAAAACAAAGAAGGTAAATATTTTGCGTACCCTACCGGTACGACAACTGGTTTTGAAAGTGTGCTTTCATATGACAATACTACTGGTACATCGCAACCAAATATCACAGAAGTGTCTTTAAATAAAAACGCTAAAGATATTACTGTTCAGGGATTAGGTAATGCTAACATATTACATAGCGATGCTAATGCTAAAGGCCAAATATTTATTGGTGTACAAAACAATGTATCAACTACGTACCAAGGATCTGACGGCGGAGGTGGCGTTTGGGATTCTACTGCAGACTCAACTAACTGGACTATAGATAGCACTGTTTTTCCTTTTTGGTTTGGGCTAGATGATACACCTATACCATCAGGTCAATATATTGATTTAATTATAACTCCTGTAATAGCAGGAGTATATAGCGGTATACCTTTATCAGCATCAAACTTTGCTATAGGTGGAGCTACAGAAAGCCCAGATAATACTTGGACTGGCGGTAATGTCGATGCGCCTGTTTTAAAAGTAGAATTTAGTGACATTGATTACGATGGTGGACCTGGAGTGCCTGGTAGCTCGAGTAATAGAGTTAAAGCTAGAGTGCATTTAGATCCATCTTATACTACTGATGGTAACGTAATAGCTTTTATAGATATTGATCAAACAATAGTAGATTTAGGTCGACAGAGATCTGGAGGTGTTACTACTGTTTACGCTACTCATGGATCAAATGTCCAAACAGATCCTACTGTAGCTAATGGTAGAGTGTTTGATTTAACAGATATAACTGAAACTGAAGTGGTTCAAGGCGCAGCTGGAACTCACACATTAAACTATCATATAGCAAATGATACTTTAGTTAACAATCAGACAAGCGAAATAGCTAAAATACGTTTTACAGCAGACGAAGATTACTATTACGAAAATAATGGTACGGCTGCACCGCATGTAGTGTTTGATATACCTGAAGGAAGTCCACTAGAGCCTTATTATACTTATGAGATAACTGATCAAGTATATAGCACTGTTTTAGGATATCCACTGTTAACTGATTTTACAGTAAGAATATACTTTGAACCTCCTATGACTTCAGAGTTATTTGAAGACTTTAGCACTATACAATATCTTGCTCATCTTGCAAACATAATTTACACACCAGTTGCTTTACCTAGAGCAGCTACTGGTTTGGCTTCTATTGATTACAACGAAAGAACTAGTTGCAGCAGCGCAGAAAAAACTATATGTTTATACGGTGTTAAAGATTCTACTTATGAAATAAGAATCGAGCAAAAATCAAGTCTTACAAGTTTTTCTACTAGTAAATATTATAATTTTGAAACAAAAGCTTTCCAAACAGACATTGCTTTTGAATCAGGAACTATAGGCGCAAAAGGTGTAAACAAACATTACATATGTTTGCCAGAGGTAACTTCAGATACTAGATACGATATAATTATAAATCCAGGAACAACAACTGTATCTTCTTCTATACCGACTGCTTCAGGACAAGCTAAGATTTTGCAATACGGTAAAAGAACATTAAGTATAAAACCACAAACAGAAGGAGGTGGTAGCTACGGAACTATGCCAACTTTTGAAATAACTAGACCTTATAGTAAAAAGTATAGTTACAAAGGATACTCTAATGATACTAATATTACTGGAGGTAATGGCGGCGTAAGTTCTACAAATATCACGCTAACTAAAGTTAGTTCTAGATTAGAAGAAGGTATGTTTATATGTGATCCTTTTGGAACAAGCACTATACCTCATTTAACTAAGATAAACAAAATACGAAATACAAGAATAACTTTATCTACAGCTTGCACTGTGGCAGACAATACCAATCTGCTAGCATTCCGCGATAACGGCTCTGTCGTTCCGTTTAATTTATCTGTGCCACCAGCTTCTGGTAAAACGATTTCTTTAAAACAGGATCTTGACTTTAGAAAAGCTTTATCTAATCCAACTAGAGTTACTGCAACTAATACCGCTACGGCTGGAACTAGCGTTAGATTTGGAACAAATAGCATGAGAGGTATAGTTGAAGGCATGATATTTACTGGTAACGGTGTTGTTGGTGCGCCTGGAGATGTTTTGCCTAATGGTGTTGTTTTTGCAAGAGTTGTATCAATTAATCTTGAAGCTGGAGAATTTACAGCTAATGTAGCTCAAAATCTTACTGGAGTAGATTTAACTTTTATTTCAGAAGAAATTACAAATGACATTTCAGATGATTTTGCTAGCACCGACACTCGCAATACTTTTGCGACTAAACATTTAAACGCAAGTTTAGAAAGTGGTAATCTAAAAATAGAAGGTTATTTAAATATAAATATTTTAGGCAAAGATTCAGATGTGTTTATATATCTTGATGACTTTGCTTCAACAAACTAATTAACATGCCGTACGCAGAACTAACATTTACAGCTCCACTTAATGTGTCTTGCCAAGTAGGAGACACTGCTTATTATTGTAGCACTAGCTCAGGCACAAGTGCTGACGGTGGTTTTACTAATCAATCAGGTAACATTGTAGAAATTGGTGAAATAAGAGAAATAAATAATAGAACTAGCAATACACCTACCATGAAAGTAGAAACTAGCTTAGGATATTCTGATCTAGGTAGCGCTAATGGATTATCTGATAAGTTCATATTGTTTAATAAAAACAACAAAGCAAACTTAAGTACACCATCAGGGTATTATGCAAAAGTTAAGCTAGCCAACAACTCTACATCTGAAGCAGAGCTATATAGCGTAGCTATGGAAACGTTTGCTAGTAGTAAATAAATAGTAAAAAGTGTAACTATATATTAGTAAAATTTAATTAAATTTATGGCTAATAATAGTTTAAACAAAAGCGATAGTCAACTAGTAAAAAACTTTAGATCTTCTATAACAGAATTAGAAAATAAATTTAAAGAAGCTGCTGACGGTAAAAACATAATTGTAGGTACTAGTGATAATCCTATAATACCTAATAGCGATCTATGCTCAACTGAATCTATATTTGCTGACGGTGTTTATGCTAGGGAAATGTTTGTTAAACAAGGCTGCGTTGTCATCGGCGCCATACACAAGCATGAGCATATAAGCTTTCTCATGTCAGGTCATTTAACAGTTGTAGACGAAAACGGAGCTTCAGAACATAAGGCTCCAAGCGTAATAGTCGCTGGGGCAGGGATAAAGAGAGTTGCGTACGCGCATGAAGATACTATATGGTACAACGTGCATAGTAATCCTACAAACACTGAAGATCTTAAAGAATTAGAAAAAGAAATAATTGTAGCTAGTTATGAAGAATATGAAGAATACATTAAAAATAAATAAACTA
>MDTD01075441.1_pt1 | contig 18505 bp, 17 predicted proteins | sample 811221 | NCBI WGS metagenome assembly MDTD01 (sample SAMN05326646, study PRJNA326480) | marine metagenome | isolation source: seawater | place: Pacific Ocean: South West | collected 2011 | reverse complement strand
GGATCAGGGCCTGGGAGCGCTCCTCCAGCCAGCGCTCGAGCTGGCCGACCTCGTGGCGATGCGCCTCGGCGGCGCGCTGCTCCGAGTCCGCGGCGCTGGCCACGGCCTCCGCCAGCACCCGGCGCACGCGATGGCGCAGCCAGGCCGCCCAGGCCAGGCTGGCGACGGCGAGCCCGGCGGCGAAGGCGCCGAGCACACGGGGATCGTTCAGGGCGGCGGCGAGATCGTTCGGATCGGCAGGCATGTCACTCCAGGCGGCCGGCCACCGTCAGCGGCGGAAATCCGGCTCGCGTTTTTCCAGGAACGCCGCCACGGCTTCCTTGTGCTCCGGCGACGCGTAGGCCTTCTCCAGCAGCTCGCCCTCGCGCCGCTGCACCTCGGCGATGTCCGTGGCGCAGCCGTTGGCGCTGATCAGCTCCTTGATCCAGCGGAGCTGGGGGGCGGGGTTGGCGGCGATCAGCTCGCCGAGCTCCTGGGCCTTGTCGGCGAGCTGCTCGTGGGGCACCAGATGGTCCACGAGATCCATGTCCTTGGCCTCGCGCGCCGTGTACAGGCGCCCGGTGAGGCACATCTCGCTGGCCCGGCCGAAACCCATCCGCTGCACCAGATAGTGGGAGCTGGCGAGTTCCGGGACCAGCCCCATCTTGACGAACGCCATGCCGAACTTGGCGGTCTCCGCCGCCATGATGACGTCGCAGGGCAGAATCATGGTCGCGCCGACCCCCACGCACGGGCCGTTGACCGCCGCGATCAGCGGCTTCGACCGGCGCAGCAGGTCGACCCAGCCGCTCGCCCGGGCGCCCTGCCGGCGCTCCTCGCCGTCCTTGTCGAGCCGGGCCTTGAAGGTGTCGGAGATGTCGGCGCCGGCGCAGAAGCCGCGGCCCTCGCCGGTGATCACGATGGCGCCGACGCCGTCCGCGTCGTTGCAGTATTCGATGGCGTCCGTGAGCTCGGCGCTCATCTGATAGGTCCAGGCGTTCAGGCGCTCCGGGCGGTTCAGCGTCAGCCAGGCGACCCCCTCGCGGACCTCGAATCGGATCTGCTCGTAGCTCACAAGTTTCCTCCCGAATTCCCGCGGCTATGATGGTAGTATGCGGCAATTCAGCGCGGATGCCACGATCCCGGGATGACCCAGCCCGAACCGAACATTCTCGTCCTCGACGACGATGCCGGTCATGGCGCCAGCGTGCGGGAGCTGCTGTCCGCCAGCGGCTACCACGCCGAATCGAGCACCGACGTCTCCGAGGGCATGCGCCGGCTGAAGGCGGGGGAATTCCAGATCCTCCTGCTCGATCTGAACATGCCGGGCATCTCTGGCCTGGACGTGCTCGAGTTCCTCAAGGACAACGACGTCGGCGTCAAGACCATCGTGCTGTCCGGCGAGACCGACGTCAGCAACGTCACGCCCGTGCTGCGGCTCGGCGCCTACGATTACCTGACCAAGCCCTACGCGCCCCAGCAGCTTCTCACCAGCGTGGCCAACGCGGTGGAGCGCTGCCGGCTGGAAAGCGAGAACCGCGCCATGGCCAGCCAGGCCGAGGCGGATCACGCCATGCACGAGTTCCTGGTCACCGCGTCCCCCGACCTGATCTACGTGCTCGACGACGAAGGCCGGTTCAACTTCGTCAACAAGCCGGTCTCCCAGATCTTCGACTCGGCGCCGGCCAACGTCGCCGGTCTGTCCTGGCAGGAGGTGGTCGGCCCGGAGCTCGCGGGCGAGCTGCGCCACCACTTCAACGAGCGGCGCACCGGCGAGCGGGCCACGCGGCACTTCGAGTTCGAGTACCGGCCGACCCCGGACACCAGCCGCATTCTCGAGTTCTCCGCCCGGGGCCTCTACGAGGAAGGCGACAACGGCGGCAACTTCATCGGCACCTACGGCGTGCTCCGGGACGTGACCGAAGCCCGCCGCACGGCCCGGGAGCTGGCCCAGAGCCGGTTGAAGTTTTACGGCCTGTTCATGGACTCCCCCGAGGCGAGCTACATCGCCCGGCTGCACGACGGCCGCCTGCTCGAGGCGAACGAGAGCTTCAGGAACATTCAGTCCAGGCTCGGCGTCCGCGGCGAGGACACCGACGGCTTCCTGTTCCCCAACGTGGAGATGCGCCGGGAGTTCATCCGCCGCCTCAGCACCGGCGCCGAGCCCAAGACCATCGCGCTCGACCGGGAGACTCTGGACGCGGTCTATCACCTGGAGCTTACCGCCAAGGCGCTCACCCTGAACGACGAGCCCTGCCTGCTGGCGACCGTCCACGACCGCACCGACGCCCGGCTGGCCGAGCGTGACCGTCTGAACCTGCAGAACCGCCTGCAGCAGGCCAGCAAGATGGAGGCCATCGGTCAGCTCGCCGGCGGTATCGCCCACGACTTCAACAACATCCTGGCCAGCATCATCGGCTACGCCGAGCTGATCCAGAACTCCCGCCACCGCTTCACCCGGGAGCAGGTGGACGGCTACCTCGATCAGGTCATCACGGCGGGCCACCGGGCCCGGGATCTGATCTCCCAGATGCTGTCGTTCACCAAGGCCAACCGGGGTGCGCCCAAGCCGACCGACGTGGCGTCCGCCATCAACGACGTGTCGCGCATGCTGCGGGCGGCGATTCCCAGCTACATCGACGTGGACACCGAGATCCAGGAGGATCTGGGCGCGGTCCACGCCGACCCGGTGCAGCTCCAGCAGATCATCATCAACCTGCTGGTCAACGCCCGTGACGCCATCGACGGTCCGGGGCGGATTCAGGTTCAGCTCGGCCACGGACAGCAGCACACGCCTTGTGCCGCCTGCGGCGAGCATTTGGCCGGCAGCCACATCGTGCTGTCCGTGACCGACAGCGGCCACGGCATTCCCGACGACGTGCGCGAACGCATGTTCGAGATGTACTTCACGACCCGGGAGCCCGGCAAAGGCACGGGCATCGGGCTGTGGCTGATCAACAACCTCATCCACGAGTATCAGGGTCACGTCACGGTGACCTCGGCGGTCGGCCAGGGCACGACCTTTCAGGTTCACCTGCCGACGTCGGATGCGCTGCCGGAAGCCGCGAAGGACAACGCCGCGGTCGAGCCTTCGGAACCCAACGCCGGCCAGATCGTGGTGGTGGACGACGAACTCTCGGTGGCCAACTTCATCGGCGAGGTGCTGCGCGACGCCGGCTACGACGTGATTCTGTTCAGCGAGAGCCCGAGCGCGCTACGGTACCTGCAGGCCAACGCGGAACGGGTGGCCGTGCTGGTCACCGACCAGAACATGCCGTTGATGACCGGGCACGAGCTCGCCGAGCACGCGAAGACCATTCGCAGCGACCTGCCGGTGGTGTTGATCACGGGCTTCGCCAGCAGCCAGCAGGCGCAGCAGTGGCGGCGGCTCGGCCTCGACGGATTCCTGACCAAGCCCTTCCGCATCGACGAGCTGCTCGACACCATCGGAGCCCTGGTCCCCGACGTGCCGCCGCGGGCGGTCGACGGCCATGGCGACATGGACGGCAGCGACGGCAGCGCATCGGACGACGGCGCCCCGAAGCCGCCCCGCCGGCAGGCTCAGTAGCCGGTCTTCTCCGGGTTCGGCCCGCGGCCCGTGCGCAGCGACGCCAGGTCGTCCGCCGCCGCGCGCATCATGAATCCGGCATCGCTCCCCAGGGTGACGAAGTGGAATCCGGCGTCGAGATAGCGGCGCGTGTATTCCAGGCTCGAGGTGTGGATGCCGGCGGCGATGCCGGCGCTGCGGCAGGCCTCGAGGATCGCTGCGACAGCGGCTGCATGCTCCGGGTGGTCGGTGTCGCCGGTGGCCGGCAGACCCAGGGCCAGCGCCAGGTCCGACGGCCCGATATAGACGGCGTCCAGACCGGGCGTGGTGACGATCTCCGCCAGGTTGTCCAGACCGCGGCGGGTTTCGATCATGGCGATGCAGGCGATCTGCCCGTTGGCCTCCGAGGCGTAGCCCCGGCCGCCGTACAGCGCACCCCGGATCGGCCCGAAGGACCGGTTGCCGTCCGGCGGATAGCGGCAGGCGCTTACCGCCCGCGCCGCCTCCTCGCGATCGTTCACCATGGGCACGATCACCCCGTAGGCGCCCGCATCCAGGGCCTTCATGATCTCGTAGGGTTCGTTCCACGGCACCCGGACCAGCGGCGTGGCGTCGCTGCCGGAGACCGCCGGCAGCAGGTGCGTCAGGTCGGAGTAGTCGAGCAGCCCGTGCTGCAGGTCGAGACAGACCCAGTCGAAGCCCAGCCGGGACAGCGCCTCGGCGGAATACGCGTTGGCCAGCGACAACCAGCAGCCGACCGTCTGTCGGCCTTCACGCCAGGCTCGCAGGGCTGAATTCTCTCGCACGTGACGGACTCCCCCGATATCGAAGCCCGATACCGTGCACCCAACGCCACGACCATGCAACAACCGCGCGCCCCGGCCCGGACGCTGCCTCGCGGACGCGGCGGCGCCATGCCAGAATCGGCACGCATGGCTGCCGGAACTCGGGCCGCCGGGTGCGGCCCAATGTAGAGCGGCCGGGTCGGAGCCCGCCGCCCCGCAGGCGGCCGGAAGACGACGGACTACCGGCTACTGGACACAAGAAGAACCCAACAAGGAAATCACACCATGTCACACCGATCCCCGATACGCGCCGCGGCCTGCTCCGCGGCGATCGCCTGGGCGCTGGCCCTGTCCCCCGCCGCGCTGGGCGCCGACGACGACGTGCTGAAGTCGCGGCTCGAAGCCGCCATGGCGAGCGACACCCGCAGCGACGCCGACAAGGCCCGTGACGACAACCGCAAGCCCATCGAAACCCTGCAGTTCTTCGGCCTGGAGCCGGACATGCGGGTGCTGGAGCTGCTGCCCGGCGGCGGCTGGTACACCAAGCTGCTGGCGCCCGCGCTGGCCGGTGACGGCGAGCTGTTCGTGGCCATCGGCACGACCCGGGTCCAGGCGATGGTCGAGGAAGGATCTCTGGAAGACGTCAACGTCGTCGACATCGACGGCGAGTTCGTCCGCGACGAGGGTGAGCGCCGCTTCCGCCTCGATGGCCTGCGCATTCCCGTCGACGACATCGACATGGTCCTGACCTTCCGCAACATGCACAACTTCACCGAGGAGGGCCGCGCCGGCCTGAATGCCGAGGTGTTCCGGGTACTCAAGCCCGGCGGCGTCTACGGCGTGGTCGACCACACCCGCCGCCACATGCAGGCCGACTACTACGAGAACTGGCGCCGCATGGATCCCGTGCAGATGATCAAGGAGATCGAGGCAGCCGGCTTCGAGTTCGTGGATTACTCGCCGCTGCACTACCGGCCGGACGACGAGCTGCTCTACGAAGTCGGCCGGGCCACCGTGACCGGCAACACCGACCGCTTCACGCTGCTGTTCCGCAAGCCGGAGTAGCCCCGCCCCCGCCCCGGCGACCCGGCTGCCCGGGTCGCCGGCATCCCCGCGCCACGGGGTTCATTTGCCGAACTTGTGCCGCAGCGTGTACCAGCTCGGGTACGGAATCGGCCGCGGATCCTTCTTGGACGTCCAGAACCGCACCACCCGGCCGTCGGACAGATGCAGCGCCTTCGCCACGTCCTTGTTCGACAGGCCCTTGCGGTCCATCCACTCGCGGATCTCTTCCGGGGTCGGCGGGTACTTCTTCACCGGGCGCTCCCATCGCGGCGCGACCGCCATAGGATCAATGTTCCCATTGTTCTCTGTTCTCGACGGCCTGCATGCCAGCCGGCGCGCAACTCTGCTGACGTGACTTCCATCGGCATAAATTAGCCAACTTCAGAGACATACGCACTAATTCCTGGAAACCCTTCGAAGAAACTGCCGGCTGGACGGGACGCTGATTTGCGACATGCATAGGATTTTTTTACCTATAGGACTTGCGCCCCGGAAACGAAGGGACTAGGCTCTATAACATGTCTGTTACAGCATTATGACAGACGCACGGGATCAATCGGGAGAACCATGGATCGACACCATCGGCAGGGCGCCGACGTCGCGGAGGGTACAAGCATGAAGACTCTGACAGCAGCAGCCGCCATCGCCATCCTGGCCGGATGCGCGTCCGCACCGGAATCCCAGGCCACCCACTACTGGGAGTCGGCCAAGCAGGCCTCGGAGAATCGCTACCGGATGGACAACATGGCATGCCAGGCGCAGACCCAGGCCGACCAGGGTTCCGCCATGTTCGATCCCGCGAGCGACTCCTTCGACGATTACCGCGCGTGCATGATCAGCCGCGGCTACGTGCTGCGCCAGTACTGACAGCCCCGGCGCGGGCGGCCCGGCGCCGCCCGTACCGCCCCTGCCCTACGCTGAACTCACCGCGCCCAGCGCCAGGGCGACACTGACCACCAGTCCGGCCAGCGCCTTCCCCGCATCCGATACGATCGCCCGCCAGGCCGTCCCCAGGGCCTGCCGGTCGAGGTGGTACCGCATGGCCAGTTCCCGGCCCGCCAGCAGCCCCAGGAATACCCAGGTGGTGCTCATGGGCATGTTGCTCCATTCCTTGAACACCAGCAGGATCACGCCGTAGACGAAGTCGATCAGCGTCGCCGAGCGGATGTCGCCGGTCATGGTCTTGGACGTGACGATCTGCTGAATCCGCCCGCCGACCTGATAGAAGATCACGCCCTGCATGGACAGCAGCACGACGATCGAGAACGCCAGCCACGCGCCCGGCAGCGGCCGCTCGAGGAACACGAACAGGTTGGCGAGATCCTGAATCAGCCACTGGCTCCAGAGAAAGCCCGTCGACAGCCACTGCAGCGCCACCCAGTAACGCGGCGCGGGCTGATCCGCGACCCGGCGCAGATGGTGGTTCACCTGGCGCATGACGGCCCCATAGACCAGCAGCCCGACGCCGAACGCCACGGCGTAGCCGGTGATGGACTTGAGCAGCATGCTGTCGATGTTCTGGGGCGCGAACACCGACAGCACCAGGAAGGTCGTGCTGACCGGGATGCCGAACCGGGTCAGGAACACCAGCACCAGCGGCGCAGCGACGTGGATCCAGGACACGCCGCCCGGCGGCTCGGGGAATTTCTCCAGGCGGCCGTAGGAGGGATCGCCGCCGTTGGTCACCCAGCTGTACAGCAGCACCAGCACCAGGATCGACGACGAGAAGGCCCACAGCACCCACCAGGGCCGGTGGGCGTTGGAGGCGAGAAAGGTGCCCAGGGTCTGGATGGAGTCGTTGGCCACCACGGAATACGCGGCGAGCGCGAACCCCACCACCATCAGCACTTCGACCATGGACTCCCCGGCAGCGATCTTGTCGTTGTTGAGCAGCGCAACCGAGGGGCGCGTCGAAACGCCGCGCCCGTGTCCCGATCGCCGCGGCTGACGAATCGAAGCACGTTGCCGAGCGTCACGTTAGCCGAGCAACGTTACAGTTTCCTTACGCAGTTTCCCCCAGGCACCGGTACAGGGCGTCGAGCAGGCGCCGGGCGGGCCGCCCGCCGCCGCCCCGGAGCTGATTCATGACGAACCCGGCGCCGATCCGCCGGTCCGGGTCGGCCATGCCGAGCGACCCGCCGGTCCCGGTATGGCCGAACGCCCCGGAGCCGGGCCCGAGCTCACCGGCGGTGTTTAGATTCACGCCGCGCCCGCGCCGCATCGGCGACCCGAGCACCAGATCCGGCACCGGTCCGACCACCTCGGTCCGCAGCGCCTCGACGGTGTCCGGCTCGAGGACCCGCACGCCGTTCAGACTGCCGCCACGCGCCAGCGCGCCGTAGATCGTGGCGATGCCGCGCGCGGTGGCATGGCCATTCGACGCCGCCAGCTCGGCCCGCCGCCAGGCCGGGCTGCAGGCATCGCCGAAGGGCCGGATCAGTGGGTTCTCCATGGCCAGCCGGTGCCACGGGCCGGGCGCAATCCCGGGCTCGGACTTCGCGTCCCGGCCGGCAGCCTGCCCCGGAACGGCCCTGGCGCGATTCGGCCCGACCAGATCGGCGACCCGGGCATGCTCGGCATCCGGCAGGCCGAGGTGCACGTCGGCGCCCAGCGGGCGGGCGAGGCGCCGGTCCAGCAGCGCCCCGAGGGTCATGCCGGACACCCGCCGCACCAGCTCCCCGGCCAGGAACCCCCAGGTCACCGCGTGATAGCCGGGCGCGCTGCCGGGCGGCCACAACGGCTCGGCGGCTTCGAGGCGCCGGCACATGCCGCGCCAGTCGTACAGATCGGCCACGCGCAGCGGCTCGACCAGCCCGGCGAGGCCGGCCTGGTGGGACAGCAGCCCGGTGACCGTGAGCCCTCCGGCCGCCGCCCGCAGCTCCGGCCAGTAGTCCCGCACCGGCGCCCGGTAGTCCAGGGCGCCTTCCTCGACCAGCGTGGCGATGGCGGCGGCAGCCAGCCCCTTGGTGGTCGAGTAGACGTTGACGAGGGTGTCCTCGGCCCAGGGCTGCTTCGCACCGGCGTCGCGGAAGCCGCCCCACAGATCCACCACGACCTCACCGTCGACCAGCGCGCAGAAACCCGCGCCCAGCTCGACGTCGTCGCGGAATCCAGCCTCGAAGGCTTCCCGTACCGGGTCGAACCCGGGCGCGATGCTGCCATGAACCGGAAACTCCATGGCGGCAGTCTAACGCGCCACACGCCCCGCGGCCGTGTTGTATCATGCGCGCCCACGAGGCCGTCGGCCTCGTCGGCCCAGGTGTTGGAACTGGTAGACAAGCTGGATTTAGGTTCCAGTGCCGCAAGGCGTGTGGGTTCGAGTCCCACCCTGGGCACCACCCCTGCTATTCCAATCGTCCCGCGGTGCGGTTGCGCGCCCGGTGCGCCCGTCGGGGGCGCCCCGGGCGATGCGGCTCCTCAGGAACCCGTCAGAGCGAGACCTCGAAGCGCATCCCGCTGGTGCGCGGCTTGCCCCACACGCCGTAGCCCCAGTCGGCGCCGAGGGTGTTCTGGTACGTGAAGTACTCCTCGTCCGTCAGGTTGTTGACGAAGGCGGACACCGAGTAGCGGCCGTCGGGCGAGTGCCAGCTCACCTTGGCGTTGGCGATGCCGTAGCTGTCGTGACGCGAGTAGGGATCGTTCTCGATCTGCAGGAAGTGGTCGTCCTGCCAGGCGTAGTCGGCCTGGAAGGCGAGCTCGCCACGGTCCACCAGGGGCAGGTAGTAGCGGGCCACCAGGTTGTAGGTCAGCTCAGGCGCCGACGGCAGCTCGTTGCCGTCCAGGGTGTACTCGTCACCGGCCACCAGAAAGATCTGGTCGGAGTCGAACTCCGTATCCAGCAGGCCCAGCCCCGCGATGATCTCGAAGTTGGGGGTGATCAGCGCGGTGATCTCCGCCTCGGCGCCGGTGCCCGTGACGTCGCCGGCGTTGGTGATCACGCTGCCGGTCGCCACCGTCAGGAACACCTGGGCCTGGAAGTCCTCCACCTCGTAGGTGAAGGCCGCCGCGTTGAGGCGCACGCGCCCGTCGGCGAACTCGGTCTTCAGGCCGAGCTCGTAGTTGGTCACGTCCTCGGACGTCACGGGCAGCGTCGCCGCCTGGGAGGCGTTGTAGCTGCCGGAGAACCCGCCGCTCTTGAAGCCCGTGGACACGTTCGCGTAGACCAGGGTGTTGTCCCTGGGCCGCCAGTCCAGGCCGATGCGTCCGGTGGTGGCGCTTTCGGAGAGGTCGTCCTCGGCCTGCACGGCCGGGCTGTAGAAGCTCGGACCGGAGCGCTGGCGGAAATCCCGCTGCTCGTCGGTATAGCGCAGCCCCGCGACCACGGCGAGCTCCGGGCTCAGGTCATACTCCACCTGGCCGAACACCGCCCAGGACTCGGAATCCAGGGCGACGATCTCCTGGTGCCAGAGGCCGTCTGCCGTCGTCGGTGCCTCCGTGCGCAGGCCGCGATCGTCCTTGTAGTAGTAGATGCCACCGACCCACTCCATCGTCGCCGTGGCACCGTCGAGACGCAGCTCCTGGGTGTACTGCTCCGCGTCGACGGAGTACTGCTCGTCGAACCAGATGATCTCCAGCGCGTCGCCGTCGTCCTGCAGAAACTTGTCCAGCTCCTCGTACGCGGTGATCGAGGTCAGCCGGAATCCGTCGAAGGGCAGCTCCAGGGTGGCGGACGTGCCGAACGTGTCGATTTCCGTCACCAGCCCGCCGGAAGCGCCGGACGCCACGTGCTCGGGATCGTAGTTGCCGTTCACGGCCTCCGCGCCGGTAACGTCGAAGGTGGCGCTGGTGCACTGACCGTTCTGGATGGCCGACACCGGGCACGTCGCGGCGCCGGGATCGGCGCTCTCGAGATAGCCCATGTGGGCGAAACCCACGGTGTCCTGATCCGCCTCGCTGCCGTGCACGTTCAGCAGCAGCTCGCCGCCGTTGCCGACGTCGAAGGCGAGCAGTCCGCGATAGCCGAGGTTGTCGGTGGTGTTCAGCTTGTCGCCGTTCACCACGTTGGTCTGCCAGCCGTCGTTACGGCTCGACTTCACCGCCAGGCGGCCGCGCACGCCGTCCATCAGCGGGCCGCTGACCATGCCCTCGAAGATCTGCTGGTCGTAGCTGCCGAACTCACCCGACAGGGAGGCTTCGAACTCGTAGCTCGGCTTGTTGGACACGTAGTGCACCAGACCGCCGGTGGTGTTGCGGCCGTAGATGGTGCCCTGGGGGCCGCGCAGCACCTCCACCCGTTGCAGGTCGAAGAGCTGGATGGCCGAACCGGCGGGATTGCCGCGGTACACCTCGTCGACGTAGATCGACACCGGCGATTCCCAGGAGTCGGAGAAATTCACCAGACTGATGCCGCGCAGGCTCACCGACGGGCTGGACGCCTCGCCGAAGATGGCGAAGAAGTTCATGTTCGGCACCTGCTGGGTGATTTCGAGGCCTTCCTCGTAACCCATCTTCTCGAGCGCATCCCCCGAGAACGCGCTGACGGCCACGGACACGTCCTGCAGGGACTGCTCGCGCTTCTGCGCGGTGACGGTGACCTCCTCGATCACCGATTGCGCGGCCAGCGCGCTGGCGCCGCTGAGGGACAGGGTCAATGCCAGGCCGGCACGGGCGGCCCGTGGCCAGGCGGGGATGAGAGCTTTCGGCATGTGTCGCTCCTTGGTCGTGGAGACGGTGCGCGCGAACGCCGCGACCGGCGTCGAGCGCCCGGAGACCGTTGCTGATTGTCGATGTATCGATCGGACGGCCGGCCCGGAGCCGGCATGGGATGAATTTGTGTCTGCTGTGTCGGCGCGCTCGTGGCGCCACCCGGCTAAGGCGGGTCGTAAACGCGGATGAATTGACGCGGCCAGGACTGGCCCGCTCCCCCCGGCGGCAGCGCCCGGACACACCGAGCCGCTGCAACCGACAACGAGGTTACCAGTTCCCGACGTGATTCTGAATCGGCGCCCGGACGCAGCCGGGCTCAGTGCATGAGGTGCGCCTGCTCGGCGTGGCGCCGGCACTCGCCTTCGAGGCGCAGCAGCACCTCCGCCACCGGCATGTAGATGATCTCGGTGCGCTGCGCGTAGCGGCAGCTCAGCCGCGCCAGCCCGCTCACCCGATCGGCGTCGAGAACGAAGTGCAGGCGGTCGTCATAGGTGAACACGCGGCCGATGACCCGGCTCTCGACGGAACGTACGTACTGCTCGATCGTATCCATGGCGCGACTATATCGCCCCGCCCCGAACCGCGGTGTGACGCGCTTCATCGCCTTACACCGGTCTTACACCCCGCCCCGGTCGCGGCGCCGGATCACTCGACGGTGACGCTCTTGGCGAGGTTGCGGGGCCGGTCCACCTCGCAGCCCCGGGCCAGCGCCGCGTGATAGGCGACGAGCTGCAGCGGCACGAGCATCAGCAGCGGCGACAGCAGCTCGTGGGCAGGGGGCACCAGCGCCAGGTGATCGTCGTCCACCGGCAGGTCCGCCACCTGGCTGATGGCGAAGACCGGGCCGCTGCGGGCGCGGATCTCCTCGATCGAGCCGATGTTCTTGGCCACCTGATCGTCGTCCGGCACCAGCACCACCGTCGGCGTCTGGGGTGAAATCAGCGCGAGCGGCCCGTGCTTGAGCTCGGAAGCAGGGTAAGCTTCCGCATGTATGTAGCTGATTTCCTTAAGCTTCAGTGCCCCCTCCATCGCCAGCCCATAGCCCGTGCCGCGGCCGATGAAGTAGGCGTTGTCGAACTGCGCCAGCGCCTCGCCGAGCCGGCGGAACTCGTCCTCCCGGGCGATCAGCGCCGCCACCGCGGGCCCGAGCTCCCGCAGCCCGCGGATCAGCCGCTCGCCTTCCGCGTGGGACAGGTCCCGGGTGCGGCCGAACAGCAGCCCGATCAGTGCGAACACCAGCACCGTGGCGACGAAGGTCTTGGTGGACACCACCGCCACCTCGGCGCCGGCGTGGAGGTACACCCCCGCGCCGCAGCTCCGGGCGATGCTGCTGCCGACCTTGTTGATCACGCCGAGCACCGTGCCGCCCTTGCGCTTGATCTCCTCGACGGCGGCCAGGGTGTCGTAGGTCTCCCCGGACTGGCTGACCGCGAAGTACAGGGTGTCCGCCTCGATGATCGGATTGCGGTAGCGGAACTCGGCGGCGGGCTCGGCGTCGCAGGGGATCCGCGCGAGCTGCTCGATCAGCATCGCGCCGATGCGCGCCGAGATGTAGGCCGAGCCGCAGCCGATGATCTTGATGCGGCGCACGCCGAGCAGGTCCTTCGGCGCCAGGTTCAGACCGTCCAGCCGGGCGGTGGCGAAGCGTTCGTCGAGGCGGCCGCGCAGCACCCGCTCGATGACGTCCGGCTGCTCGTGGATCTCCTTGAGGGTGAAGTGGGCGAAGCCTTCCTGGTCCTGGTCCTCCAGCGCCGCGTCTACCTGGGACGGCGTCTTCTCGGCGCGCCCCGCGTCCAGCGTGGTCACCGAGTAGCCGTCGGCGGTGAGGTGGGCGATCTCGCCGTCGTCGAGGTAGACCACCTGCTGGGTGTGTCGCACCAGCGCCGTCACGTCCGAGGCCGCGAACATCTCCCGGTCGCCGATGCCCAGCACCATCGGGCTGCCCCGGCGGGCCACCACCAGCTCGTCCGGCCGCTCGCGGTCCAGCACGCCGATGCCGAACGCGCCGTGCACGTCCAGCAGCGCCAGCCGCACCGCCTCCACCAGCGTGTCCGCCTGCTCGGCGTAGCCGGCGATCAGATGGGCCAGCAGCTCCGTGTCCGTTTCCGAGACGAAGGCGATGCCGCGGGCCGCCAGGCGGGCGCGCAGTTCCCGGGCGTTCTCGACGATGCCGTTGTGGATCAGCGCGATGCGGCCGTCGGCGCTCAGATGGGGATGGGCGTTCACGTCGCTGGGCGCGCCGTGGGTGGCCCAGCGGGTATGGCCGATGCCCACGTGACTGCTGACCCGGGCCGGAAGCTTCGCCTCCATGTCCCGGACGCGGCCCTTGGCCTTGTAGACGGCGAGCTTGCCCGCCCGGTGCACGGCCAGCCCCGCCGAGTCGTAGCCCCGGTACTCCAGCCGGTGCAGCCCTTCCACCAGAATCGGCACCGCCTGGTTGCGCCCGACGTATCCCACGACTCCGCACATCGTCCTGCTCCTATCCGTAAATGATCCGGCGAATCTGGCGCACCGACAGATCCGGGCCCGGGAAGGCCCGGGCAGCCACCTCGCGCCGCAACGCCTCGTAGATCTCCGCATTGCGGAGGCCGCTGCCGGCCAGTTCCCGGTGCCGGCGCTGCACGAACGCCTCGACCGTCTCGACGTGAAACGCCAGGACGTCCTCGACGACCCGCCGGGCGGCGCCCTCGGAGACCCCGCAGGAGGCCGCAATGCGGCCCACCAGGGCGTCGAGGTCGCGGTCGTCGGTGTCGGTGGCCATGAGAAGAGACTGCCAGAGCTTTCGGAAAAGGCTAGCAATCTGCCCGGATTCGGGCACATGAAGATGTAAATCCGCCGAGCGGTTAGCGGATTATGATGGTGCCCGGGGCGGGACTCGAACCCGCATGGCCTTTCGGCCGAGGGATTTTCGTACCAGCTACAGCTTTCGCTGCCGCCTCCGCAGAGGCGTTTGTGGTCTGGACTTTCTCTTCACCCTATCGACGGCTTTGTCGACTTAGGCGGGAGCCGTTAAGTCTCTACACTTTCCCGTGCGATGAAACTCCGCAAGTACAACTCCCAGGAGCTGCGCAGTGCCGTCGCTCGCTCTCAATCCATGCGACAGACGCTGATTGCTCCAGGAGTGGCCCCCTACGGCGGAAATTACGAAGTGCTCCGTCGAGCAATCCGCCATTTCCGATTGGATACTTCGCATTTCACCGGTCAGGCATCGAACAGGAACCGGAAGTTCCGACCTCGACGCCGACTCACCGAGTACCTTGCAAACGAAGCACCGATCCAGTCGCACAAGCTCCGAAAACGCCTGCTACGGGAGAACGTTCTCGCGCATCGCTGCCAATCGTGCGGAAGGACCGAATGGAACGGACTCCCCATTCCACTGGAACTCGACCACATCAATGGCGACAACCTGGACAACTCGCTCCAGAACTTGCGGCTGCTTTGTCCAAATTGCCATGCGCAGACCCCGACATACCGAGGCAGGGGCAGGAGCCGGGCTTAGCTCGGGATTGCCAATACGACTCGACTCGAGTTGCAGCAGGTTTCCCCGAATTTGACTCCATCCACGCAGGGGTTTCCCACCCACGCGCTCAATTGCAATTTAAGTCCCTTGTGTCTACCAGTTTCACCACCCGGGCGCGCCCGGAACATTACCGCGGCGTGCCGGGTGGCACAACCTGACCCGCTTCTCCAGGCACGGGACGCGGACAGCCACGGCGGATACACTTCTCACCGTCAACGGACCTGGTAGCCACGCATGCGATTCAAAGCCCTCGCCATCGACCTGGACGGCACCCTGCTGGTGGGTGAGGAGGTTCCGGAGGACAACGTCACCGCCCTGCGGGCCGCCCGGGACGCCGGCCTCGCCATCATCATCGCCACGGCGCGATGGAAGCAGATGGCGCAGCGCGTCGAGGCGAAGATCGGCATCCAGGGGCCGGCGATCACCTGCTCCGGCGCCCAGGTCTACGACCCGGCGCTGGGCCGCGACATCTTCGACGAACGGCTCCCGGAGGACTTCACCCGCGACCTGTACGCCATCTGCGACGCCGAGCGCTGCGTCGCCACGATCACCGTGGAGGACCGGGTGCTGCTGAAGCTCGACGGCCAGCCCGACCCGGCGGCCATGCCCCCGGAGATGCGGTGGGTGCCGAAGCTCGACGGCGCCGACCCGTCCCTGCCCCGGGTGGCGAACATCCAGGGCTCCCACGTCTACCAGCGCATCCGCGAGGAACTGAAGCCCCGCTATCAGGACCGCGTGCACTTCTTCGACAGCATCGGGCCGAGCGGCAAGGTGATCTACACGCTGACCTCGGCCAAGGCGAGCAAGGGCAAGGCCCTGGAGACCGCCTGCGCCCATCTGGGGCTGTCGCCCGACGAGGTGGTGACCTTCGGCGACGCCGAGAACGACATCGAGATGTTCAGGATCTCCGGCGCGTCGGTCGCCATGGGGCAGGCCGACGAGCGCACCAAGGCCGCGGCGACCGCGGTGACGGCGCGCAACGACGAGGCCGGCGTGGCCCGGGCCGTGGAGAAGCTGCTGGCGACGGGCCAGGTATGACGGACAGCGATCTCGACTGGCTCAGCCTGCAGGCCGGTGACGGCCAGCGGGTCCACGTGTATCGCTGGCTGCCCGAGCGCGATCCCGTCGCCGTCGTGCAGATCGCCCATGGCATGGGCGAGCATGCCGCCCGCTACGACTGGACGGCCCGGCAGCTCAACGCCGCCGGCTACGCGGTCTACGCCAACGATCACCGGGGCCACGGCAGGACCGCGGACCCGGCGCGGCTCGGCTGGATGGGTCCGGACGGCTGGAACCGCGTGGTCGCCGACGCCGGCGACCTCACCGACTTCATCGCCCGGGAACACCCCGGGCTGCCCCGCGTGCTGCTCGGGCACAGCATGGGCGCCATGCTGACCCAGCAGTACCTGTACCGCTACGGCACGAAGCTCGACGCCGCCGTGCTGTCCGGTTCGCCCGGCATGGCCGGCCGGCTGCAGTCCTGGCTGTCCCGCGCCATCGCCACCGTGGAACGCTGGCGGCTCGGCCCGGAGTCGGAGAGCGCCGTCATGCAGAAGCTGCTGTTCGGCAAGTCGAACGACGCCTTCGACGCACCCGGCGCCACCGGCTACGAGTGGCTGAGCCGCGACGCCGGCCAGGTCGCCGCCTACGTCGCCGATCCCCAGTGCGGATTCGTGCTGCGCACCGGCAGCCTGTGCGATCTGTTCGCCGGCGCCGCCGAGGCCCAGCACCAGGAAAACGTGCTGCAGATTCCGCCCGCCCTGCCCGTCTACGTGTTTTCAGGCAGCGACGATCCGGTGCACCGTCAGGAGAAGAACCTGGAGCGTCTGCTGGCGAAGTACCGGCGCCATCTCGAGCGGGTGGACTATCGAAGCTACCCGGGGGGACGCCACGAGATGCTGAACGAAACGAACCGGGACGAGGTCGTTCAGGACCTGCTGGCGTGGCTCTCCGCTGCGCTGTCGAACCCTTCCGGCAACCCCGCCACCGCCTCGTCGCCGAACTGAGCCACCCGCCGGTGGACCTCGTTCATGGCGTCGTAGATGCGCCGGGTCGCATCGGGCACGCTGGTGCCCGGTGGGAAGCGTATGGGGTCCAGCACGAAGGCGCGCACCGGCCCGGGCCGCAGCTCCCGTGACCCCTTGGGCCGGATGGCGGCGAGCCCGGTGAGAAACACCGGCACCACCGGAACGTCCTTTTCCAGCGCCAGCACCGACACGCCGTGGCGGAACTTGGCCATGCTGCGGCTGGTGGAACGGGTGCCCTCGGGAAAGATGATCAGGTTGCAGCCCTGGTCGAGCAGCCAGCGCGGATAGTCCAGCGCGCTCGAACCCCCGCCACGCTGAATGGGGAACGAGCCCATGGCGAGAGACTGATACCAGGGCTGCATCACCAGTTCCTTGCGGCCCTTGACGAACCAGCGGTCCGCCGCCGCGCCCGAGTAGACGTTGAGACGCCGGCGCCAGGGCAGCGCGGCGTTCAGCGCCAGGCCGTCCATGTGACTGGTGTGGTTGGCGACCACGATGCAGGGGCCGTCGACGTCACGGAACTTCTCGCGGCCGATCACGGTGAACGGCCGGCAGTAGCGGTGGATCCAGCGGCCGTAGGCGTGCCACCTGAACGCCAGCCGCCCGAGCCGGGCCCACCAGCGGATCTGCCAGGGATGCGGGCCTTCGGTGCCCGACTCCGCCTGGATGATCCGGGTGAACAGTCCGAAGTCCAGGGCCGGCAGGATCTCGGTATCCGCCGTGGTGCTGATCTCCTGGGCGAGCGTCGCGCGGTAGGCCTTGAAGTTGTTCGGCGCCTCGAAGACCGTGCACTGATCCCAGTCGCCGAGCAGCCGGTAGCTCTGCAGCACCCGGGCTTCCCAGCGCTGCAGAGCCTCGTGAATGCCGAGCAGCGCCTGCGGGTCCTGGCGCACCGCGGCCATGCCCGCGGAGTGGTAGCGCAGCAGCATCACGTAAACGGGCATCCTCACCTCCTCCCCGATCGCTCCCGCAGGAGCGGCCTCCCGGCCGCGACCCGCAGGGTGCTCCCCGGATGATCGCGGCCGGGAGGCCGCTCCTACATGGGGTGTTGCGTCAGCCTTCGCCCGGGGACTTGCCCTGCAGCATGTCCACGAACTCGGCGATCGCCATGCCCGGGTAGGTCTGTACCTTGATCGTGCCGCGGGAGCCAAGCTCCATGGCGATCCGCGACATCACCTCGTTGGTGGGCGCCTCGATGATGTTGACGAAATCGTAGCCGCCGAGCAGCGCGTACTGGCTGGTGACCCGCGCGCCCATGGCCTCGACTTCCTTGTTGACCTCGTGCAGACGCTCGGGCCGCTCCTTGAGCGTCTTGCGCCCTTCGTCGGTCAGCGTGCTCAGCATGATGTAGGTCGCCATCGATCCCTCTCCCCGGGAACTCCCCGCCGATGAGTCTACGACATCCCCGCAGCCTGGCCAGCGTTGTCGGTGGAATCGGGCGGGTTTAGCATGGTGGGTCAACCGGGGGGAAGATGGTCATGCGCGCAGCCGTGTTCGGCGACACCGGCACGATCGGCCTGGTCGATCGTGATCCACCAGAGCCGCGGCCTGGCTGGGTACGGCTCGCCGTGTCCGCGGTGGGCATCTGCGGCAGCGACCTGAACCTGCTCTACGCCAACGCCGGCGCCTCCCGGGGCGTGCAGCCCGGCCACGAGGTGGCCGGCATCGTCGACTGCGTCGGCGACGGCGTCGCCTGGTCGCCGGGCAGCCGCGTCGCCCTCGAGCCGCTGGTGCCGTGCGGCGCCTGCGACTGGTGCCGCCGGGGCCTGCGTAACCTCTGCCCCGACCTCAAGCTGTGCGGTTTCACCCGTCCCGGTGGCCTGGCCGAGTACGTCCACGTTCCGGCGGACGCGCTCCATGCGGTGCCCGACGACCTGTCTCCGGCCGTGGCGGCGCTGGCCGAGCCGATGGCGGTCTGCGTCCGCGGCGCGCGCCT
>MDTD01196386.1_pt1 | contig 18513 bp, 26 predicted proteins | sample 811221 | NCBI WGS metagenome assembly MDTD01 (sample SAMN05326646, study PRJNA326480) | marine metagenome | isolation source: seawater | place: Pacific Ocean: South West | collected 2011 | reverse complement strand
TACTCAGCAAAACCGCGTGTTGGTCAGATCAGTGGTCCAACTGCTGTGACGGAAGAGAATAACAGTCACTTTGTCAGTGTGGTTAGCTGTCGGTTTACTGCAGTCTGATGGCTAAGCCAATCACTAAGCTGGCTGACGATATTCGTAAGTTGATTGAGGATGGACGAGCGGCTGCCGGTCCAGAGATTGTGTTCAGTCTGCAAAAAGCTGGCCCTTGGTGGACCGGAAACTTTGGTGAGTTGTGGGAGATCAGCCCTACGCCAGTCAAGCCAGTGGTGAGTAATCAACGTGACTGGGAAGATCCAAATATGCCCACTTCTCGAAGCTTTCAGAAACGCCCTGCCTTGAGAGTTCCAATCAACAGTCCCTTGTATATCGGTAACTTGGCCGATTATGCAGGATATGCGGTTAATAACCCACGAGCTAAGCTCGACGGCAAGACTTATGAGCAAGCTAGAACTGGCGAAAATGCTTTGAGAACAACTGCGCCTAGCGGCCCACGTTGGTACAAGATTTATACAGAGACCAGTAGAGATACAGGCTTGTTTCTTGATCTGGACAAAGCGTTTGCATCCGTGCGCCTGGGATAAGCTATATTGTGCTAGTTGACTGAGTTTTATGGCTGAAGCACGCGCAATCGACAAGTTGTGTCAGGCATTTAGCGTTGAAGAGCGCAGCAGTTACACGATCAAAAAGGGCGATGAGGTCATCATCAAGCTGTACTGGAAGCCTTTGACGATTGCTGATCGCGACTCGATCAACAAAACAATGAAAGCCTTGAACCTGGGGCGGACAGAGGACAACATGGATTTTGCGATCCAAATGGTGATCCGCAAAGCTGAAGACGAAGCGGGAAATCGAGTTTTTTCGGACGCTGATCGCGCCAAAATCCAAAACCGACTGCCGATGAGTATTGTGCTGGACATCATGTCCAAGATGCAAGGCATTGAGGAGGTGGAAGAACCAGACGCGCTTAAAAGCGACGCTTGAGCAGGATAACTACCTGTTTTTGCAGTTTTTTGTGGCTGAAAAGCTAGGAATGACGCTGGGTCAGCTGCGATCAGAGATGTCAGCTGAAGAGCTGTACGGCTGGAGCGCGTATTTAACGTTGAAGTCTGAGCGAGAGGAGAAGGAGATAGAGAAGGCTCGCGAGCAGGCTCAGATGCGTAGGGTGCGCTAACCTGAGGGCAATGTCTTCGGGTTAGTCGTGGCCGCTGAGTACGAAGTCAATATCAAGCTTAATACTCAGCAAGTTGAGCGACAATTAAAGAGTATTGACACTCGTACAAAGCGTACGGGGAGAATGGCGACAGAGAATATAAATGCACTTGTAAAGGGTCAAGATAAACGCGCTCGTTTGATGATCAAAATAAACGAGCTTGAGTCGAAGGGGTTAAATGTTGCGAAGCTTAGGAAGCAGATGGGCAAGGCTACAGAAGAGCTTGCAAAGAGACGATTTGGTTCTTTGCAGCAAGAATTTCGCTTGTTGACAAGAACTCTTCGCTTAGAAGAATCAAAGTTAAGAATTTTGCGTCAACAACAGCAGGGATTTGCATCGAGTCCACTTCGTGGAACAGCCACGATGGCAGGCTCTCCTGCTCAAATTGCTGCGTCTGCAAGGGCTGGCGGCCCAAGAAGTCCTATCGGAGGAGCTGCAAACATTGCAGGATCTCCTGCCGCTCGCAGAGCCGGAAGACAACGTCTTGAACAAGTTGGTCTCGGTGCTGGTTTCCCGCTGTTGTTTGGCGGCGGACCCGGGTCAGTTCTTGGTGGCGCGGCAGGCGGACTAACAGGTTCTTTTGGAGCGCAAATTGCGCTTAGCGCCATTGGTCAGCAGATTGATCAATTTATTGCAGGCGTAGCTGAAGCAGGCAAAGCTTTTGGGTCTTTAGAGGGGGTGCTGAGCTTGATGAGTGAGCGATCTCTTTTTACAAGTAAAAGTTCAGAACAATTAGCGCAACAACTTGAAGAGCTTGGTGATGTTGAGGCTCTTGCCGAGCTTGCAACAGTAGAGCTTGCGTCCAAGATCGGCTCTGATGGTATTGAAGCTTTTCAAGACCTTGAGACAGAACTTGATGAATTTGATCGTCTTGTTGGTCACTTGATGATTTCTTTGCAAGCTTTTGTAGCTGGCCCTCTTGGCGACTTTTTGAACATTGTAAATGCAACTTTAGGAAAAAAAGTTACACAGGGTACTATTGATCGCTTAGCGGGAAGCCTTCAAGACCCTACTGACCAAGCAAGATTCCGTGCAGCGGCTAAACAAAGAATTGGCACTGAGTTAGAAATTCAAGGGTTTGGTCTGGGTGGTCTTCCTAGAAGCGCAGAGGTTCTAAAATCAGCGCCATTGGATCTTCTTAGCGAGCTTTCGCAAGAAGTTGCGGGAGGAAAGTTTGGTAAATCTAATCTGCTTGGTCGCCCTCTTAAAATTACCCGGCAAGATAGAGAATTTTTTAAGCCTGATAGGAACATAGAAGAAGAAAAAGCAGCTAGAGAAGAAACTCGGATTCAAAAACGCTTAGGAAGACTTGAGGAAGAGCGCAAAAAAGTTCTTGAGATCTCTCGATTCAAAGACAAGATTGCTGCTGCAGAGGCATCTCAAGACAAACAGTTGGTTATTCGTCTTAAGGGAGAGCAGAAAATAGCTGAAATTGAAGCTAAGCGTAAACAAGATTTGGTTGACATTACGGATCAACGCTTAATCGATCAAATTAACATCAATGCAGCTACTGAAAAGCTGGTAGCACATCGAGAAACAGAGCGCGGACTGGCCGAATTCCAGAAAACAAGTGCTCAAGAAAGATTCGATGCAATGCAAAAGCATATTGAGCAGCAGTATGAACTAAATGAAGCGGTCAAGCAGCAAGCGGCATTAGCTAAAAGGATTGCAGAGACTCTGGGCCAAGGGATGGCTCAATCTTTTGATGCGCTTATTGACGGTGCACAGAACTGGGGTGCGGCCCTTCAAGATATTGCAGCCAATGTCTTGCGTGATATTGCAAAGCAGTTGATTCAGATATACGTCATTGAGCAGGCCATTGGATTCTTAAGCGCTTACTTGACACCATTCGCTGCTGGGACACCGCTTGGAGCGGGTGGCGGTCAAGTAGGAAGATTTGGCACGTTGGGGCCAAACTACGGTATTCCCCAGTTTGCGAATGGGGGCAATCCTCCAGTTGGACGGCCTTCACTGGTGGGAGAGCGTGGACCCGAGTTGTTCGTACCTAGAAGTGCTGGAACGATTGTTCCAAACAACGCATTAGGCGGCTCTAACATCGTGGTGAATGTTGACGCTTCAGGCTCTAGCGTGGAAGGCGATGCACAACAGTCCAAAGCTCTTGGTCAAGCCATCGGCGCTGCTGTTCAAGCTGAGATCATCAAACAGAAAATGCCTGGAGGTCTTCTCAACTAATGGCTACTTTCCCCGCAATCACGCCGACCTACGGTCTTCAAAAGAACAGCGCCCCAAACGTAAGGATCGCTCAGTTTGGATCAGGCTATAGCCAGCGCAGCACGTTTGGCATCAATCAAAACCCCAAGTCCTACAGCCTGACCTTTGAGGTTTCGGAGACGGATGCGGACACGATCGAAACGTTCTTGGATGCTCGCGGTGGAACGGAAAACTTCAATTTCACGCCACCTGGCGAAGCCAGCAGCGGCAAGTACATCTGTCGCAACTGGAGCAAGTCGATTCCATACTTGAATCGTGCCACAATTCAGGCAACGTTCGAGCAGGTGTTTGAGCCATGACTTCATCAATTCCTAGCACTCCCAATAAAGTCGAACGGGAACTGCATTCTCTTGAGCCGTCAGCAATCATTGAGCTGTTTGAGCTGCACCTAACTGCTGCTGTAAATGGCGTAGATCTGGCCTACTACTATCACGCTGGAACGAACGAGCTATCGCAGAATATCGTTTTTAACGGCAAAACTTATGCGGCGGTGCCGATTGAGGTTGATGGTTTTGCAGTAACGACTAAAGGCACGTTACCTCGTCCGAGGATGAAGATCGCCAACGCTAATAACGCGATCACAGCTCTGTTGAATTCTTACAACCCATTGCAGGCAGAGGTGAGGCGCATTCGCACCTGCAAGAAATTTTTGGATGCTGTCAACTTTTCAAGTGGTAACTCAAGCGCCGATCCGACTGCAATGTTTGGAGGTGGTCATGAGTCTTGGTACATCGACCGCGTTGCAACGGAAAACATAGAGCTTGTTGAATTTGAACTGGTCGGCAAGCTTGACCTGACAAACCTGCGTTTGCCTAGCCGGCAAATTGTTGAACATTGCCCATGGGTCTATAAAGGCAAGGAATGTGGATACAAACCAGGTAAAAAATTTGACCTACAAAACAAGCAAGTCTTTACGGCGTCACAAGATCAATGCGCCAAGAACCTAAAGGCGTGTGAGTTGCGTCACCCAAAGGGTAAGGGCATAGGTCCTGATGAAAAACTGCTGCCGTTCGGGGGATTCCCTGGTGCAAGACTTCAAGTTTGACGCAGAACAGCACGCAACAAGATCCGCACCAAATGAGTGCTGTGGCGTTGTGGTCGGTGGCAAATACTGGCCTTGTCGAAATGTGGCTGATGATCCTTGCGCTGATTTTGCGATTGACCCCAGAGACTATGCAGTTGCGGCCATGTTTGGGCCTGTTGAGGCAATAGTGCATTCACATCCTGATGGCGGCCCGGCCAGCAAAGCTGATAAGCGTGCTTGCATTGGAACGGGATTGCCGTGGCATATTTGGAGCGTGCCAGACAAACAATGGTCAACTATCGAACCCTGATCGGCAGACAGTGGGATTACGGCAAATTTGACTGCTTCACGTTAATTCGCGATTGGTTTGGCCTGCAAGGCATTGAACTGCCTGATTTTGAGCGGCCTGCTGACTTGGAGACCTGCGAAAGCATCTTTCTAAAGCAGGCTTTGGCAATCGGGTTCAAGCAGGTTGATTACGCAAAAAGGCGACCTGGTGATGTGCTGATCATGCGCCTTGGAACGGCAGCGCCAATGCACGCTGCGATTCTTTTGCCTGACGAGCGCATCTTGCATCAACGTCAGGATTCACTGAGTGCGGTGGAACCGTTTGGGCGATACTATGTCTCTAGAGTTGCAGCGGTCTTTCGGTATGCAGCAGACCGTAAGGTTGCTGGGTGATCTGGGCGAGCGTTACGGCTCAGAGCACAAATACCATGACCTGCGTTCCCCTGCGGATGCAATCAAGCTGCTGTGCATAAATCAGCCCGCTCTGATGAAAGAGATGACTGAGGCGCATAAGCACGGCATTGGGTACACGGTGGTTCAGGCCGACGAGTCTTTGGGGTATGACGATCTACATTTGCCGTTAGGCAAGAATGATCTGGTGGTGACGCCAGTCGTTACTGGTAGTGGAGGTGGCGGCACTGGCAAAATTTTGGTAGGTGTTGGCTTGATCGCTGCTGCGATTGTTTTAGCACCTGTAGGCGGTGGTTTTCTGGGATTGGGGGCCGGTGCGTTTACGTCAACTACTGGCGCAGCCTTGGTCAGTGCGGCCGCTACAAGCTTTGCCGCTACAGCAGCTCTTAGTACTGCATCTGTAGCGATTGGTGCGATTGGTGCCAGCTTGGTTCTTGGTGGAATTTCTGAGACTCTTTCGCCGCAGCCGACTATTCCCACGATTGGGGGCGGTGGTTTTGGTGACAGGAGAACCTCTCCAGGTGAAAACACAAACGCAACCGGACCGCAGGGCGTTTCACGCGCCGTGTCTGGCCAGCAGTCATACGCTTTTTCCGGCCCCGTAAACACCGTTGGCGTTGGAGCGACGGTGCCTCTTGTCTATGGCAAGGTTTTAATCGGCAGCCATTTGCTCTCATCAAAAGTAGAGGTCACAAGCGAAAGCGACCCGACAGGTGCATTTTTTATAGCGCCAGGAAATAAGACTATTACTATCAACGGAGAAACGCCTTCATTTAAATTTGAACTCCTCAACGGCTTAAGGACTAGGCGATGGTTTTACCATCACACTAAGTTTGCTGATAAACAGTCAAACAATGGTCGTTTTATCCAAAGGAAAAGAGACGACACGCTCAATTTTATTGTTGGCGAAATTGACAAGGTTGATGATGTTATTGACTTTGACTCTGACGATGTTAAATCCGAAAACTTGCAAATTTTCTTTGAGATTGAAGACGGCTTAAGCCGTGTTGTTGGGAGTCAACTGGTGCCTGCGTTTGTGACTTATGAAATTACTTTGAAGAAAAGCAATTACGAAGGAGAGTCCCCAGTGTTTGGCAAAAGCCGCGCAACTATTCAAGGGCTTTTAAGAAAAACAGACAGCTATAAGTGGTGTCATGCCATCGATGTTGGGCATAGTGGAGTTGAGGACAATGACACTGTCGTAGACACTAGGGTGCAAGTCATAGACACAGACGCTGACAACAAAGGCGGGCGTATTAAAATCAGAGCGATCGGCTATGAAAATTTTCGCGATAAAAGCGAGAATTTTACTCAAGACCTTGTAACCGACGCATAATGGGCCTTAATTCTGAGTCTGTAATTAAGATTGTTGACCTTCTTTGTGAAGGTCCGATCGATGCGATCGAAGGTGCCAAGAAAGGAATTTTTCTTAATGAATCGCCGCTCAGGGCACAAACTGGGAACACTTTGGTTAGAAACAGCCATGTCTCCTATGAGCTGCGACAGGGTGGGCGTACACAAAGCGCCTTGCCGCAAGCGAAAGGTAAAACCAGCAATGTGATAAACGTCAACAAAGAAGTAGGGCAAGGTTACACAGAAATTCTGAACAAAACTGGCACCGCAGTTAAGCAAAGAAATTACGGCAGCGGCAGCCAGACTGTTCAAATTACTGACACTGACGTTGACAGCGTTGATTTAATTTTTACAGTTCCACGTCTTTTTTCTACAGCACAAGAAAGCCTTGTCAAAGGCCAGTTGTTTGATGCTGAGATCAACTTTGACATAAAAATTCAGGACGTTGGCAGCGGGTCCGGATTTAAGAGAGTAAAAAAGACAAGCGTTGATGAGGTCAGCGAGGACTTCAAAGGTGGGTCAAATAATGTTTATGTTATTCAAGGCATAAGCACCACTAACTATCAATATCAAGTAAGCGGAATTCAACTGCCGGGGAAAGGACCTTGGAACATTAAGGTCACTAAATATCCTAATTCTAGATTTCATGGCGAGATCCCGCACAGTCAAAGCAATGCTGCCACTATTGATAAACGCATGTTTGCTGCTTCTTTCAAAGACTTTGAAGATGTAGACAAGCGCACTCCGCTAAAAGATGGTCGCGCAAATACTTTTATCTGGTCTGCTGTCGTTGAGCATGTTGACATTAGAACTGCCTATCCTTACTCAGCCTGTGTTGGGATGAGTATTTCAACAGAAGAGTTTCAGACTTTACCGACTAGGGCATACTTAGTCAGAGGAAAAAGAGTTCAGATCCCTCACAATGCAACGCCAAGAGATGATGGTAGTCTTGAATTTAATGGCGGCTTTAATGGCAAATTGAAGGGTGCAAAGTGGACGACATGTCCGGTTTGTATTTTTTACGACCTGCTGATTAACAAGCGTTTTGGCGCAGGGCATTTCATTAATAAAAGCAATTTGAACTGGGTGGATCTTTATCCGTTGGCGCGGTATGCAAATGAACTCATTGATGGCGAGCCACGTTTTGCGTGCAATGTGCAGGTCTCTTCACAGGCGCAGGCATATACAGTTCTTCAAGATTTTGCTTCAATTTTCAGAGGCATGATGTACTGGCAGTCAAACACTATTCAAGTAACTGCAGACCATGGCAACTTAGATGGAAGCAATGTTGATCCTGTTCATATCTTTGCAAACTCTGGAGTGGTCGGCGGCGTTTTTGATTACAGCGGTTCTTCGCTTAAAACACGCAGCACCAGTATTAGGGTCCGCTATAACGACCCAGATAATTTTTACAAGCCAAACATTGTTTGCATTGAAGACTCAGCATTGATTTCAAAGTATGGCTATCAAGTGAAAGAGGTTTTAGCTTTTGGCTGCACGTCTAAAAAACAAGCCAAACGCATGGGGCGTTGGATGATGAAGTCAGAGGAGCTTGACGCCAGCACAATAACATTCACTGTTGGCCTTGATGGCGCGCTTGTCTTCCCTGGTCAGGTCTTTGCGGTGCAAGATGAGATGCGTGCTGGATCAAGGCTGTCTGGCCGGATCAGTAGCTCAACAACAACCTCAATCGTGGCAGATCAGGAAATAACTCTGCCTGGCGGCTCTAATAAAGTTTTGACATGTGTTTTAATTAATGGAAATGTAGAGAGGAGGCATATAAACACGAGTGCATCAAGCGGAAAAACCATTGTGGTTAATACACCATTCAGTTTTTCCCCTCTTGTTGATGCTATTTATGCAATAGACACTGATCTAGTCAAGCTGCAAAAATTTAGATGCCTTTCTGTCGCCGACAGTGGTGATGGAACGTTCGCAGTTGTCGGGGTTGAATTTAATGACAGCATCTATGAAGCAGCAGATGAAGATGAAGAGCTTGATTTCTTAGATGTAACTCTTTTAGATCAGACGCCCTCTACCCCTATCATCTAATGCCAATCGATTTTCAGCTAATTTCAAAAGAGGGTGACCTGACCAACCGTGGTGTGGCTACTTGGACGAGAGGTGCCGTTGGCTTCACCGCTTCTTTTGACGTAAAGCATCGAATTGACAAAGGAAGTTTTACAAAGTTTAACACGACTAGCACAGCAGTCACAGTCGATGGAATTAAGCCTGGTCAAACCTTTGAGGTGCATGTCAGAGCGGTTGGAATTGGCTTTCCCGTAAAAAAATCGACTTATGTTAAAGCAAAAGCAGTCGCACCAGCTCTGCCCGATTTAGGCACCAGTGATGATGGAAAGCCAATTACACAAGTTGTTCCTAATGTCGTCAATCTGTCTTTAAGCCCTATTAACAGTACGCAGGGACTTCTTAAGTGGAATCCCCCTGCAAACGAAAAACTTAATAATTTAGAGGCGGTTATTAGGCATTCAAGCCTGACAGATGGTACTGGTACTTTTGGCAACTCCGTAAAGCTGGCTCAAGTGCCAGCGACTGCAAATTCTGTCACAGTTCCTTTGATAAATGGCGAGTATCTAATCAAGCTGAAAGACCAGACGACAAAAGTAAAAAGCGTAGAAGCAATCAGTTTGGTTCTGAATATCCCTGACGCTGTTCCGAAGCTTCCAATTCAAACGAGACGAGAGGACACTGACACCCCTCCATTTCAGGGCGAGAAGTTTGGGTGTTTCTACAGCGACGAATACGATGGCTTGGTTTTAGACGGATCAGACACGATTGATGATGTGCTGCTCATTGATGATCTATCTGAGATGGATTTTATCGGTAGGCGTCTTGCTAGCGGTGAATATGAATTTTCAGCTGTGCTGGATCTAGGCGGCAAGTTTCAAGCTGAGCTGGACCGCACCATAAATTCACGAGGCTTGTATCCAAGTGACCTGATTGATGACCGCTCGGAACTGGTGGACGCTTGGAGCGATTGGGATGGAACGCTGGCAGAAGACACCAACGCGATCCTTTACTTCCGCAGTAGCAATGAGGCGCCTGCAGCGGACGACATTTTGCTAGAGGCAACCTCAGACTTTTTTCTGCTTGAGAATGGCGACAAGCTGCTGCAGGAGTCTTCAACAGAATTTGGCGATTGGCGCGTTTTGGAGAAATCCACGTTTGTTGGTCGCACGTTCCAGTTCAAGTGTGAGCTAGAAGCTGAACATCCTGACCAGACGCCGTTGGTTGAAGAACTGGGTTATCAGGTGTCAATTCCAGCCCGCACAGAAAGCTCTGCAACGATTGCTTCTGGAGCGGCGGCAAAGGCCGTGACGTTCACGAACGCTTTTTATCAGGCGCCCACGGTGGGCATTACGGCTTTTAACCTTGCCAGTGGGGACTATTATGAGGTGACATCCGTCACGCGGACTGGCTTCACGGTTCACTTCAAGAATTCCAGCAATTCATCGGTGGATCGCAACTTCCAGTACGTCGCAGCGGGCTTTGGCTCTGAGCAGACCTAAAATGGCCACCCACGATTACATCCTTGCTAATCAAAGCGGTAGTTCATTCCGTTCTGACCTGAACAACGCATTGGCTGCAATCGTCAGTCAGAACAGCAGCGCAACAGAGCCCGCAACCAAGTACGCCTATCAGTACTGGGTCGATACCAGCGCAACACCTGCGCTGATTAAGCAGCGGAATGCTGCAAATGACGCTTGGGTGACACTTGCGGAAGTAGACGGTCAGATCCTTGCTGCTGATGGAACGAATGCAAAACCTGGCATTTCTTTTGCCGCTGATATTGACACTGGATTCAGAAGAACGACCTCTAACGAGGTTTCTATTGTTACAGGTGGAACAATCGGTTTTACGGTCGATGGTTCACAGAACGTAGGCATTGGCACGACAAATCCAACACAACACCTACATTTACGTGGCCCTGCACTTTCAGCCAATTATCATGGCGCAGTCATTAGTGCTCAGTCAACCGAAAGACTGCGGCTCGGTTACCGCGATGGTGGACCTGTCACTGGTCTGACTTGTAGTCAAGTCATTGGCAGCACAAATAATCTGCATTTAGCTTCGCGAGCGAGTGCAAGCGGCGACATTGTTTTCTATGCCGGAGCACCTCTAGCTGAAAAGGCGCGACTGAAAGGATCCTCTGGAAGTTTTGAGACGGGCACTATTTTTAGCGAAGCTTCACCTTCATCGGGAACTCCTGGCTACAAATTTGCTGCGGGTGGCAGCCACCTTGTTAGCAGAAATGTATCAGGCATAAGTGTGGTCTTTCAGGCTTTTGGAACTGAAGGTAGCTTTAAAACTAAAGGTGATGGCGACGCACAGAATACAAACAACAGTTATGGAGGTATTTCAGACGCCACATTAAAAGAAAACATTGTTGACGCCAGCTCACAGTGGGATGATATTAAAGCTATACAGATTCGTAATTATAATTTTAGAGAAGACACAAATCTGCCGACTCATAGACAAATCGGTGTAGTTGCCCAAGAGTTAGAGACAGTCTGCCCAGGACTTGTCAAAGATGATGTTGATGAAGACTCGGATGGCAATGATCTTGGTACGACGACTAAATCTGTCAATTACTCTGTGCTCTACATGAAAGCCGTCAAAGCCTTGCAAGAGGCCATGACGCGCATCGAAACCTTGGAGACTAAAGTCGCTGCTCTGGAGGCTGCTAACTGATGGCTGATCGCAAACTTTCTGTCCTAGCAGAGCTAACCGCCCCTGCCGGTGGTGATCAGTTCTTAGTGCTTGATGCGTCGGAAAGCACTGACGCCAATAAGAACAAGCGTGTTCAGTTCACAACTCTCTGCGACCACATTCCAGATGGCAGCGTTGCGGCGCCATCGCTGGGATTTATCTCTGACACTGGCGACAGCGGATTTTTTCGCAGTGGTGAGGATGAAATTGCAATCAGCACCAACGACACGCTCAACAGCAAGTTCACGACAACAGGGTTTCAAGTTGGAAATGGAACGGCAACAGGTGTGTTTCACACTTTTAACAACACAACTCAAGACGATGTAGTCATTGAAAACACAAAAAATGGTCCACACGACAGGCCAGTAATTGTTTTTTACCGTAATTCAGGCTCGCCTGCTGATGATGACACTCTTGCGACTATTGAGTTTCGAGGCAATAACGACAATGACCAAGAGGAAGTATATGCAGAAATAACTGCTGGTATTGTTGATGCAAGCGACAGCAGTGAAGACGGTCGCCTTGATTTTCAGACTTCAGTAGCAGGAAGCTCATTTAATTATGTCAGGCTGCAAGAAGGAAGGGTCGGCATTAACGAGGCTGCGCCTGATGCTCCAATCCATGTGACCAACACGGACACGCAGATTTTGCGTTTGGAGTGCCCGAATAATGATGCATCATCTGGCGCGGACATCAGAATGTTCCGCCACCGAAATGGTGCTGTCGGACAAGACGACGATGCTCTTAGCACTGTCTTCTTTAGGGGCAATAACGATGACTCTGATGCTGCACAGCGTGAGGTTGATTACGCGCAGGTGCAAGCTGTAATCGCTGATGCGACAACAGACAGCGAAGATGGCAAGTTGCTGCTGCAGGTGCAGACCGCTGGCACGATGACGACCCAGCTTGAGGTCAATTCAAACACGATTGGGTTCTTTGGTGCGACGGCTGCTATCCAGTCCACGCACGTTGCCGATCTTGCCGCGACTGCAACCTCTGGAACGCTGCCAACTGCTAATGGAACGATGACGATTGCAGATGCAGCAGCACCGACTAATGCGGAGTTGCTTGAGTATTGTCGCGAGCTTGAGGCAAAGGTGAATTCTCTTCTAGCCTTTGCAAGTGCTCACGGCCTGATGGCCTCTAGCTGATGGAACGACCTGATCCGATGATCCCGTGCAAGCCTGGTGCGGAGGATGTTGAGGCGATGTCAAATCGCCAAGCTTGGCTGAATGAGCTTTATGTGTTTGATCGTCGGGATGATCCTGATCACCCGATGCACGGTCTTTTCACTGGCTTGGCGCAAAAGTATCAACAGTTTCGTGGCTGATGGCTAAGTCATTGAGTGGGCAAAATTTTGTGCCTAGCAAGCCAAAAAAGACACGTCAAGGTGATGGATCACATTCAAAACCGTCTCATGGACGTAAGAAGTATCGTGGGCAAGGAAAACGTTAATTCCTCCACCCATGCTCAAAGCTCTCATTGCGAGTGGTGTCGCCGTTTCAGCAGTTGCGCTGGGATCTCCTGCAATCGCCGGTCCCTATGTGAACGTTGAGAACAACGCTGGTTTTGCCGGTGGTGACGGTCTCGACATGGATTACACCGGTTCTGTGACCGACTTTCACGTTGGCATTGAAGGTGGCGACAAGGCTTCCTGGTACATGCAGGCCGGTCCTGCGCTGATCCAACCTGATGGTGATTCAGCTGATGTTGAACTGTCCGGCAAGATCGGTGGTTCCGTTGTGGTTTCTGCAGACGACAAGCTGAGCATCTACGGCGAAATCAGCTTCATCACTGTGGATGACTTTGACGCTGCCAACGTCGGGACCAAGATCGGAGCGAAATACTCGTTCTGAGCTAGCGTAAAGCTGCACGGAAACTAAACCCCTTCCTGACCTCACACCAGGGAGGGGTTTTTCTTTGGTGATCACTATGCAAAAGATCTACAACCTGCTTGCCGTCTTGGCATTCGTGATGTCTGGAACGATGGCTGTGAGTGGCGTGTTGTTCTACAGCCGCATCCCATCGCTAACCAAGAAATACATCAGCGAGTTAAAGCTGGAACTGATAAAGACAATCCTTGATCAAGTCCCCGTCCCAGAAATCCCTGAGATGCCAGAGCTGCCAACGGAGACAGGTCCTGCGATCAAGTCACCATTTTAGTGTTGGCGGTTGGATCGTCGTCATGAGCTTCAGGCCCGAAGCCTTCAGCCTTGATTTTTGCCATATCAAGTTCTGGCGCGGCTGCTTGTGGTTTCTCGTCAAACGAAGCTAGCCATTCACGTATCGCTTGACCTGTTGGTGTTCCTTTTGGCCATCGGATGAACTCAAGCATCCGTTTGTTATCGGTAAAGAGCCGAGATGTTAAACCGTTTGACACCGTATAAACGATCGGCGGGCCTTCACGATGCTTGGTACGTTCTATGAAGAGCTGACCTGCTGTAAACCGATCTGATTCCATGCCAGAGATTCAGGGGATTGGTGTTGGAACGGTAGGCGTGCCAAGCATTGGGGTAACGGAGATTTTGCCACCGCCAAAGTTGCCAGCGGAACCACCTGTCACGTTAATGCTGGGATTCCCGGTGGCAGACATCCCAGGCGGTGACATTCCGCATTACGAGCCGTTGGAGTTTACGCCGGGTCAACACACGCACCAAACAGCGCCAGTCCCGAAGACTGTTCCTGAGGAAAAACCGACTGGCAGCTCAAGACAGTCGGTTCCTGCACCCCCACCAGCTGTGCCGTTAACAGCTGATAAGCCCAATGTAGAGGAGGAGCTTCCATGCCCTCCTGCTGACGCAATTCCTTTAGGTGCGAAAAACAAATCGCAAACTGCTGTCATCATTGGTTACGAGATAGTTGATGGGAAGTGTGAGCCACAACTCAAGCCGCTGGACTTACCAACGGTTATCGGCAACTATTTACCTGCTGCACCACTTGTCACGACAACTGCAGCAGTTGCTGCGGTGGCGACAACAGCGGCCATTCTCGCGAGACCTTTAGGGGACGTTTTGCTCAAAGCAGTCAAACCCATCGTCAAAAAGACAATTAAGAAGATCAAGGAAAAGCTGGGGAAGAAAGTTACTGTTGAGTCTGTGTTCCAGCGCCAGAAGTTTCAGCGGTCTTTGCGGAAGTAGGGATTGAATGTGTGTGGGGCGGAAGGTTGCCCGGCGGGTTGCTTAGGACCACATCAGCACAGATTCCGCGATATGGGCTTTTGGGGTGAAAGCTGATGCCCTTTTTCAGCAGCTCGCCGCAGTTCTTGAGTCTTGCTATTTCGTGGTTAAGCCTTTTATCCGCGAGTTGCTGCTCTAGAAGTGCCACTTGCTTTGCGGCCGCTCGATGGCAGCTCTTGATATGAGCGCGATCCAGCGGTATCGAAATCGTGGCAGTGATTCCGCCGTTAATCGAGTAGTTGGTTTTTTGGCCTGTCCGAACCGGACGATAAAAAAGGACATTGCCCGGATTATCGGGGACGCCATCTGGGATGGCATTGCCTTCCTCATCAAACGCGCCAACCAGATCGAGCGTGTCATATACAGGGTCTTGATAGTGGGACTCATAAGGATGCGCCCAGCCAACGGTTGTGCTCAGGAAAGGGCTGATTGTGAGACTTGTTCCTTGACAGGCGAAGTTGCCGTATTGATAGACAAAGTTTTTGCCAGGCACAACTTGCACGGCTTGGTTGGTCACTGACCCAGAGCTGTTTGCAACTGGTGCTGCAGTGCTTGAGACCTGCGCTTGTGCTGGAGCGGAAAGAAGCAAAAGCGTTGCTAGGACTCGCTTCATTGGGTGAAGGTGCTGAGAGTCTCCGTGACAGATTCAATGTCAGTTGTCCGTTCAATCATCGTGTGGTTCGTCAGTCCTGGGCCTGAGACTGTTTCGATGAATTGAAAAGATGCGCCAGGGTCAACGATTGTCCATGTTGGCTTGTCTTGCAGGTCAAGGCCAACCCACTTGCTGGAAACACCGTTGAGATTATTGGTGGTTGTTGAGAGGTCAGCAGGGGCAAGATTGCCACCACTAGGTTCTATGTTTGTGCCGCTAACCGTGTATTCGTAGCCAGTGCGGTACTCGTAAGAGTTGATGACCTCAGTGACTTTCTGCGCTGTCTGAGTGGTGGATTTGAGGGTGCCTTGCTGAAATGAAGGCACCACTGGGATTGACTGTGCTTCTGGAGCGGCAAGGGCAATAGCGCAGAGCACGCCCCAGGTAACCCAAATGCCTGTCCACATCACTTGATGGTTAGCTCTTGGATGACTTGCCCGATCGCGGTCGTGCCAGCGCCACCAGCAGTGATTGAAAGAGCACCACCAGAATCAATAGTTCCATCGAGATCGCCTGCGACGCCACCAGAAGTTGTGGTGGTAGAACCAAGCATCGGCAGTGAACCAACCACGCCTGAAGTTACTGTCGTGGCTGATGGTGTGTCGTCTCCTTCAATAAATGATTCTGTATAGCTAAAAGCGTCACCAGCAGTTGTAACGCTGTAAGCGGCAGGAGTGTAACCAACAGCGGAACCGGCAGTAAGGGTGCCAAGACCACCAGCAGTGTCCAAAGTGATGTTTGAACCAGAAACAGAGTATGTAGAGGGAATTTTTGCTGCGACTGATCCCGCTCCATCGACACTCAGCTGAATGCTTGATTGGATTTTATGGGTGATGTCAGCTTGGGCAGGCAATCCCAAGAGTGTCACACCCAATACCAAAAGTGTGCGCTTCATTTGATGCCAGCCCTGGAATCTTTGTTATCCACAATAGTCGGCTTTTTGTTGGCGCTGCTATTGCTCTTACGTTCAATACCAAATGAGGCCATAGCTCCTGTAAGAAGCGATGCCACAAAGGTATTGTCCATTTTCATCTGCGGGAAAAGCCCTAGGTAAGAGACGGTGAGCAGCGTGGCGCTCCAGACCAAGACGGCGCATTTAACGAGATCAGCAACGCTGACGCCTTCTTTTTCGTTGTTATCCGTTGGCTCTGCCATGATTGAGGAAGTTGCGGTCAGGTCATGGTTGAAGTCTGGGCCGCTGTCGCTGGAGCGTCAATAACCACTGCTGCACTTGGAGTTTCAGGAATCAACCGACAGTCACGTCAAGGACAGGATTCATTGATCCGTCTGACCACCGCTGTCGACAACCTGTCCAGCAGGCTCGACATCTTGCATCAAGACATCAAGAGTAAAGACGTAGAAGTCTTTGGGAGATTGAGCCAACTGGAGCAATCAGTGGCGCGTCTGGAAGGTCACAGTGATAGGCACTAACGTATAGATGTTGTTCAAGGCAAGGCAATGATCCTGATCATCAAGCCAATCCTGATGGCATTTTTGAAGTCAGATTCGGTCAAAAGACTGATTCTTGATCTTCTGCGTGCTTACGCAAAGACCACAGACAACACGATCGACGATCAAGTTTGCGATTACGTCAGCAAGAATCTTTTTCCTAGCACCCGTGTTGAGAAGTGAGGTTGTCCGCGTTTTCCGCAACTGGTTGGTTCGTTGCAGGAGGCGCGGTCATGCTTTTGGTTTGCGCCTCAAGTTTGATATTCATCGGCGCATACAACGCTGGTCAAGACACCTGTCGCCAGGCAGTATCAGAACAATCCTGATCGTTTTGGCAGTGCCGCTCAGCTTATTGCCCTTCTTTCAGTTTTTCCGTGGTACGCCCCACCAGTTGGCTGCAATTAAGGAACTTGAGGAGTCAGTGCCAAAGGAGTTATTGGAGGAGGATTCCGATTGGTTTGAAACGTGGAGAGAAAGTGGGCGAGACGTGGAGGTTTACATGCCCTACTTCAGTCAGCGAGATAACAGGACAGGATTTGGCTATCGAGAGTGTTTCAGCTCAGCAGCTGCGATGGTGGCAGCGTATTACAAGAAGGTCAAAACAGATGATGAGTACATTGCGATCCGCTCCAAGTATGGGGATACAACTTCTGTTCAAGCGCATCTCAAGGCACTGAAAGAACTTGGTTTAACAGCTGAGTTTCGCAAGGATGGCGATTCCGATCTGGTTGAACTTGAGATTGAAAGCGGCAGACCGATACTGGTGGGATGGCTGCATTACGGCAATTTGCTTCTAGGGGAGCCGCCGATGTGTGACGGCATGAGCTGTGGTCATTGGAGCGTCATCAGTGGTTACGCAGGGAAGCACAGCAGCGATCCAGAGTGGATCATGCAAGATCCCAATGGCTTGCCAGATATGGTGAAGGGAGGGCACAAAAATCCGCATCTGGGACGTAATGCGCGGATTAGACAGGCTGAGTTTTACCAACGTTGGCAATCGGAGGGTCCCAGGACTGGGTGGGTGATTTTGGTCGATGATGAGTGAGTTTTATTGGGTCTGGGCGTTTATCAGTGCGTTTTGGACAACTGTGGTTGTGCAATGTGCCAAGCCAGTGAACTGGGATCAGTGTTCACGGGTCAATGATTGGTTGGTGCCGTGGGTGCGAGATGTGATGGAGATGCACGAAAAAGGCGCTTATGCGTCTGAGAGAAAAATTCTGGGCAAAGCTGAGTAGGATTGATTTTTGCGTCCTTGGGATGGCAGTTCTGTGTGATTGGGAAATTTCGGCTCGATGCCGAAAAAGCCAAATGGTCGTCCCATTCGATGAAGAGCTGTTGAACCCTGCCAGCCTTGATTTGCGACTTGGGGACTATTTGATGGTGGAGAGCATTTATAGCCCTGAGTTGGTGCGCATCAACATCGCGGACAAGACAGAGGATGACCCGTTCATGCTTCAGTCCGGCGAGTTTTGCTTGGCTGAGACACTTGAGCTGTTTAACCTGCCCGACGACATCAGCTGTCAATTTGTACTCAAGTCAAGCCGCGCACGATCTGGTCTTAATCACTTGCTTGCTGGTTGGTGCGACCCAGGCTGGCACGGAAGTAAGCTGACGCTCGAATTGAAGAATGAGCGGTTGCATCATGCGTTGCCGTTGTATCCGGGTCTAAAGATCGGTCAGATGGTGTTTCATGCGATGTCTAACGCTCCAATGCGTAGCTACGCAGAAACAGGTCATTACAACAACCACTTGACAGTCATGCCTTCCGTGGCATGAATTGATAAGAATCTTCAGGGCTATGGGCTGGGCAGACTGGATGGTTGTCCACCAAAGCCTTGAAGAGGAGTTGGAGTTGGAACGGAACGTGCGAGACGTTCAAGGCTGCACAGACGAGGATGCGCTTAAGGCGCTTTGCGTGTCATTGGTGCGGACCAACTGGCATCAGGCGAAGCTGCTGAAGCAAGCAGTAGGTCACATT
>MDTD01034336.1_pt1 | contig 18513 bp, 15 predicted proteins | sample 811221 | NCBI WGS metagenome assembly MDTD01 (sample SAMN05326646, study PRJNA326480) | marine metagenome | isolation source: seawater | place: Pacific Ocean: South West | collected 2011 | reverse complement strand
TTACTTAATTTGCCCAGGTGGTGGAATTGGTAGACACAAGGGATTTAAAATCCCTCGAAGGCAACTTCGTGCCGGTTCAAGTCCGGCTCTGGGCACCACTAAATGCACTATGAATAATTGTCTTGTTTCTTTTTGATAATAAACTACTGAGTTATATCAACTTTTTCTTGAATACCCTTTGGTGTTAAAATGTATTCATAGATTAATTTTTTTTTATGCAAGACACCTATACCAATAAACACCCTAATGATTTTGATAACGAAATAGATCTCCGAGAACTTTTAAACGTTGTATTAGAAGGAAAATGGATAGTTGTTTATGTGACAGCTTTTGTATCAATAGTTGGAATTATTTATAGTCTTCTTTTGCCTAATATATATGAATCAAAAGCTATACTTGTTCCTGTCAACTCATCAAGTGGTATTTCTGGGGCTTTGAAAGGGTACAGTAACCTTGCTGGACTTGCTGGGTTCAATTTTCCTTCCAGTGATGATGAAGATAATTCTGCAAAAGCACTACAAAAAATAAGTTCGCTAAGTTTTTTTGAAAACAACATACTCACTAATATTTACCTGCCAGATCTTATGGCTGTTAAATCTTGGGATTCGCAAACAAATACAGTTACTTTTGATGAGAATATTTATGATACGAACACTAATAATTGGGTCAGAAACTATTCTTATCCAAAGCAACAAGTTCCAAGTGCTCAAGAGAGCTTTGAGGTGTTTAAATCAAAACACTTAACCTTAAATGAAGATAAAAGAGCTGGCTCCATTACCTTAGCAATAAAACACCAGTCTCCATTCATAGCTAAACAATGGGCAGAGTTGGTTGTTAATGAAGTTAATGGTTTTTACAGACAGAAGGATAAATCAGAATCAGAAAAGGCTGTTAGTTATCTTAATGAGCAAATTTCAATGACTGGCTTGTCTGAAATCAAGCAAGTCTTAGCACTACTTTTGCAGGAAGAAACCAAAAAGTTAGCCTTAATCGAAGCAAAGCAATTTTATGTTTTTGATTACATCGATCCTCCAGCAGTAATGGAAAAGAAATCAGAGCCTGGTCGAGCTATAATTTGTATTTTAAGCTTAATATTAGGTGGGATCTTAGGTTGTTTAGTAGCTCTTATAAGGCATTATGTTTTCAATAAAAAAACTTTTTAATTTTAGGATTTTTTATACTTAAATATAAAATAACTAAAACTTGGAAAAAACCATTAACGGATGTTAGTTATCAATAAATATTCATTTATACTTTGAGAATACTTTAACGAAAGCAATAGAAAACAATTTAAAATAGGAGATTTAATGGATACTAAGGTAGCTTTAATTACAGGTGTTACAGGTCAAGATGGGTCATATTTGGCAGAATTCCTCCTTAATAAAGGTTATATAGTTCATGGAATGAAGAGGCGAGCATCGTCATTTAATACAAACAGAATTGATCATCTGTATCGTGACCCGCACGAAGATAATGTTCGTTTCTTTTTGCATCATGGCGATATGACTGATTCTAGTAGTCTTATGCGCATAATACAAAAGATAAAGCCAGATGAAATATATAACTTAGCGGCGCAGAGCCATGTGGCAGTCTCTTTTGAAGAGCCGGAATATACTGCAAATTCTGATGCATTGGGATCACTAAGAATTCTTGAAGCTATAAGGATTCTTGGCTTAGAAAAAACTACTCGATTCTATCAGGCTTCGACTTCGGAGCTATATGGTGCTGTACAAGAAATTCCTCAAAAAGAAAGTACACCTTTTTATCCTCGCTCTCCTTATGCTGTAGCAAAGCTCTATTCATATTGGATAACAATTAACTATAGGGAGGCTTATGGTATCTATGCTTGTAATGGCATTTTATTCAACCATGAGTCGCCTGTTCGGGGTGAAAATTTTGTAACCCGAAAAATTACACGTGCGCTCGCTCGAATTAAGCTTGGACTCCAGGAACATTTGTATCTTGGTAATTTAGATGCTCTGCGCGATTGGGGGCATGCAAAGGACTATGTTGAAATGCAATGGCTAATGCTTCAGCAAGAAACTCCAGAAGATTTTGTTATAGCTACTGGGATGCAGTTTAGTGTGCGTGAATTTGTGAATATTGCTGCTAAGGAGTTAGATATTATCATTAAATGGCGAGGAGAAGGCCTTGATGAAAAAGGTTATGATGATTCAGGTCGCTGCATAGTTTCAGTTGATAAGCGCTATTTTAGACCAACAGAAGTCGAAACACTTCTTGGGGATGCCTCAAAAGCTAAAGAAAAATTAGGCTGGGAGCCAAAAATATCTTTCTCTGAGTTAGTTAAGGAAATGGTGTCTGTAGATCTAAGTATTGCTGAACGCGACGAACTTGCCAAAAAAAGCGGCTACAAAACCAATGATTATCATGAGTAGCCTCTCTTTAACATTAAATAAATCATTCGAGGGAAAATTATGGCTACTATCTTAAAGGAGTGTAGGATTTGTGGCGGAGAAGACTTTGAGACCATAATGTCTTTGGGTCATCAAGTGATGACAGGTACTTTTCCTAAGTCAGAAGATGAAGATGTCACTGGTGGTCCTGTAGATCTTATTAGGTGTAGTGCTAGCAAGGGTTGTGGATTAGTGCAGTTGAAGCAAAGTTATAACCTGAGTGATATGTATGGTCTCAATTATGGATATCGATCAGGTCTAAATCCCAGCATGGTTTCACATTTACATTCTAAGGTTGATAAAATTTTAAGCTTAGATATTTTGAATCAAGGCGATCTTATCATTGATATAGGAAGTAACGATGCGACAACCTTGAAAAGATATCCTAGAAATAACTATAAGCTAGTTGGAATTGATCCCACAGGAATTAAATTTTCATCCTATTATCCGCCTGAAATTGATCTAATTCCTGATTTCTTCTCTGCTGAGGCGGTTAAAAAAGCAACTCAAGGCACCAAAGCAAAGGTTATAACTGCATTTTCTATGTTTTATGATTTAGAAGATCCAATATCGTTTGCTAAAGAGATCGCAGGCGCTTTAGACAAGGAGGGCATATGGATTTTTGAACAAAGCTATATGCCAGCAATGTTGAAGACTAATTCGTTTGATACGATTTGTCATGAACATCTAGACTTTTATGGGCTGAGACAAATTGAATGGATTCTGGATGCAGCAGGGCTTAAATTGATAGATGTTGAGTTTAATGAAATTAACGGTGGCAGCTTCTCAGTCACCGCTGCATTAATTGAGTCAAAACGGCCTCAAAATATTGATTTAATTGATAAGATTCTAAATGAAGAAAGAGCTTTAGGTTTAGCTACCAGTGCTCCCTATGATGCATTTAAAGCTCGTGTATTTGAGGAAAAAGACAAGTTTATGAATTTTCTAAGTGATGCAAAACATGCTGGAAAGAAAGTTTGCGGGTTAGGTGCATCAACCAAAGGTAATGTTCTCTTACAGTATTACGGAGTAACCAAGGATTTGATTTATCAAATAGGTGAAGTAAATGAGGATAAATTTGGGTCATTTACGCCAGGAACTTTAATTCCATTGGTTTCAGAAAGTGTCGCATTAGGAAATAACCCTGATTACATAGTGATTTTGCCTTGGCACTTTAGAGAATTTTTTGTTAATCTCCCTGCTTTGAAAGGTCGGAAATTGGTATTTCCTTTGCCTAAGTTTGAAATCGTTGAACTATAATGAATTTAAGTGAAGTAAAAAGAATTGGCTTATTTAATGGGAGAAATTAAATGATAAATTGGTCAGAATTCACTCCTGTCGGAAAAGAACAAGAATACCTTTCAGATGCCCTCACTAGTGGATGGATATCCGGAGGTGAGTATGTTCAAAAATTAGAAAAATCTCTTGAGTCAATTTTTATTGGCTCAAAAGCTTATACTGTTTCAAATGGTACCGTAGCATTACAACTTGCATATCAGGCCTTGGAAGTCAGTGCTGGCGACGAGGTTATTGTTCCCTCTTTTTGTTTCCAAGCGGCCAGCAATGTTGCATTGCAACTTGGCCTTGTTCCCGTATTTTGCGATGTGGATCCTAAAACCTTCAACCAGTCCGTCGAGTCTATCGCGCATGCCCAAACTGAAAAAACGATTGGCATAGTTGTTGTTCATAATTATGGTGTTTCAGCGCCAATTAAAGAAATTTGTACTTGGGCAAAACAAAATGGACTTTGGGTGATTGAGGATTGTGCAGAGGCTTGGTTTAGCAAATATAATGATAAATACCTAGGTACTTATGGTGATATATCGACTTTCAGCATGCATGCAACAAAGACTATCGCCTGCGGTGAAGGCGGGATTATGCTGGTCAACAATCAGTCACTGTTAAAACGAATTCCTTTACTTCGAAGCCACGGTCTAAATCGATCTGGCAAACAATACTACCATCTATTGCCTGGTAATAATTATCGATTATCAAATCTCTTATGTGCAGTAGCATTGGCTCAAATTGAAGAACGCGAAAAGATTTTGGAGTCTCAACAGCAAAGTACTGATTTGTATAGAATCTTACTTGCAGATCATTGGGCTATAGAATTTCAGAAAAGCCTTGATCAGTCGCATGACGAGATATGGGCAAATGCTTTGTTCATTCACTTTGATCGCCTTAGCATTACCCGTGATAGGCTAATAGCATTATTGGCATTGAATGATGTTGAAAGTCGCCCCGGTTTTTATTCTGCACCCTCTCTGCCCTATCATGGTAAATCAATGATTCACGCTGATACCGCAAATTTTTTAGCTCAGAATATTATTGTTCTTCCTACTCCTGGTAGCGTGGGTAAGGATAACGTGCGAGAAATTTGCAAAAATTTACTCAATATAATTGATCTCCATAGTCGAGCTAAAAGCAACTGCAAGTTCTTAAATCTATTGGATAGTGAGGATTGGAAATTAGATTTGAAAGAGTTACTAAGTTGTATAGAAAGCGGCCAAAACCAATTTCGTTATTACGCTACTCGCCCGCTTGAAGTGGTAAAGACGCATGAGAAAACAATTCTTTTAAAGGATGAAGAAGGGACTATTGCTTATGGTCATTTAGAATTTGAGGATGAAAGATTATGGCTTGGCATCGCAGTGATTGATGTTCGTGTTGGTAAAGGGTGGGGTAAATTCATGATGCAAAGACTTCTTAGTGAGGCCGAGGGACTTGATTCTGACATAGTTAGTCTTAGAGTGGACAATGATAATTTTGCTGCGATAAATCTCTATAAGGAATTTGGCTTTAAAACTGTTCCTGAGTCCAACAAAAGTTCGAGTCTGTTAATGGAAAAGGTTTTATCAAAATAATCAATAATTTGATTATGAATCAGCCTTTACAAATAGTATCAATATTTGCAACTTCTGAAAAAGCAGGTCACAGCATTGATGATGACCTTTTCTACTATAGATTAATTAAAGACCGTTTTGGTTTGTTTGACTTTTTTACAGCCGAATATTCAAAACAACAGATTGAGACTAAATATAATACAGTTGATCAAAATATTTATCCTATAAACTTCGAAAACCTAGGTATCAAACAGACTATCAAAGCAATTTTTTCTATTCCAGTTAAAGCTGATGCAACTATTATTTTTTTGGGTTATAGCGAAAAATTTCTTATTTTTTTTACATTAATTAATCTGTTTAAAAAGTATAAACTTGTATTGGTCGCTACCAACAATATTTCAACGGGACGCTTTTTAAAACACCGAATCAAGATTAAAATATTTTTCATATTGATTAGCTTCAAGCTTCAAAAACTCTTGGTCCATACAAATCGTGAAAAGCATTTAATAAAGGTTACAAATGAAGTGATCTATCTCAAAACAGAGGTTAAAAAACATCATATGATGATTCCTGCAGATGAGGTCGCCTCCATAAATATAAATACAGGATCTGCAAAGCCAATAATTTCTTTTTTTGGCCCCATTAAACCTGACAAACCACTTCAGCCATTGCTAGATTTAATTACTAGCGATATTGAGTCGCAGTTTGAATATCGACTCTACAACGTGGATGAGCAGGTTTTAAAAGCAGAATTTAATATTCCTGATTATGCAAGCATTATAATTTCTTCGGATCGCTTGTCCTCTGAGAGCTATATCTCTGCTTTTAAACATTCAACATTTATATTTATGTCACATAATCGAAGTTTTGATGGCAAGTTGAGTGGCAATTTTTGTGATTGTGTATCTTATTGTAAGCCTTTCATATCAATGGATATTGAACCAATTATTTCCTATTTCAATCAATATGGCGCAATTGGTAAAATTTATGATTTTTCTGATCCTCTCTGGGCGGCTTCATTTTTAGACAATTTCTCAATGAGTGATCTGATTATGTTTAGGCAAAATTTGGAGAAAATCCAATCAGATCATGAGCAGCATATAGTAGAAGAAGATAATGCAAATGCTTTACTATTACCGTGAAAAATTTGATTAGAAATAATAACCCTTAGATCATTGTTTAAAACGAAAGTTACATTAAGGTCTATTCAGGTAAATTTAACTATTAAACTTGCTGCATAAAGGAAGCAATTGGCACATAACTCATCTGATGAGCTTAATAGTAAGAATTTTTAACTTTAAGGATTATTTTTTGTATTATGGAAAATGAATGATGATTAAGTCTCTCTTCAGTTCGTCTGCAGTAAACTTTATTGGAGCTGCTATTACTTATGCTTTAGTAGTTTATTTAGCACAGATGGGCGCTAATGGCGCTTATGCCAATTTTCTTTACTCCCTAACTTGGGCGTTGATTCTTAGCTCAATAGTTGATTTTGCAAGTGAGTCAGTATTTGTTAAGTTTGCAAGACACTCGAATTCATTAAAAATAGCTTTTTCAGCAGTATTGTCCTTGCGTATTATTGGTTTAACTGCTGTAGCCTTAATATTTTTATTTATAAATATTCTCTTTGAAACAATAGATTTTAAAGTCTTTGTTCTTATGGTGCCAATATTATATTTAGGCCCTGTTTTTGAATATTTCAATAAAAATTTAATGTATGTGGTGATTTTGCTTGTTGAAAAGATACTACTTTTTACAATACTCTATATATCTATTCGCAACTATGGTTTTACTGATTTAGTTTACCTGTGTTACTTCCTAGCAAATGTAGTGTCACTTTTTTGGCAAATTTTATTTTTACGGAATGATTTAGGGTTCATTAAAAAAGGTCTTATCAAAGCATTAAAAGAGTATACAAAACTATACTATACGATGTTTTTAGTTTTACAGTTAAATCTTGTATATGGGTATTACACTAGGTTAATTATCGAGTTTAGAAATGGAATGGAGGCTTTCGCTTCAGCAGCTATAGCATTACAGATCGTAAACTTGGCAAGTTTATTTCAAAGCCAAGTTGATAGATCATTTAGAACTCCAATATTTAAGGCAATTGAAAATAAAAACAAGCTTGAATTTATCGCTGTGACAAGGCGATATATTATCTACACAACCATACCAACTATCTTTGGCTGTTTAATTTTATATTATGGATCTTTTTTTATTGGCGCGGTTTTATTTCCCACAGGGTATGGTGATTTAGTTTCTTCCTTAGAGATCTTAGCTATAACGCCTTTGTCGGTAAACATGATGAGACTCGGAGAAGCTTTTTTTACAGGCGCTCATAAAATCAAGATAAATGTATTGATCACATTAATTGCTGTCAGCTTACTCGTTTTCGTTACGTTAATGCTTTTCGATAAGCCAACAGAATCTTACCTTATAGTATTAGTGACAATTTCTTTTTTACATGGACTCATTAGCATTTTTGTAGGCTTTATGTGTCAGACGTTTTTATGGTCAAAATCAGCTAAATAAAGAAGATGGGATAAAGCAGTTGATTACAGAATTTGATATGTATCTGCGACTGGGTAAGAGTTATAATGTATGTTTACAGCATTCTAGTTAATATTATCAATATTGAATATATTTAATCCATTGGATAAATAAATATGAATAAAAAAGTATTATTAGTATTTGGAACTCGACCAGAAGCAATAAAAATGGCTCCTATAGTTATTGCTTTAAAAAAAGTACAAGGTTTTAATGTCAAGGTATGTGTTACAGCTCAGCATCGAGAGATGCTTGATCAGGTTCTAAGAGTATTTGATATTATTCCTGATTATGATCTAAATATAATGGCAAAGAATCAGTCATTGGCTGATATTACATCAGCCATAATGGCACAGTTGCCAGCAATTCTAGATGATTTCAAGCCCGATTTAATTTTAGTCCATGGAGACACAGCAACTACTTTTGCAGCAGCATTATCAGCATTTTATAGCGGGATAGACGTGGGGCATGTCGAGGCTGGATTACGCACAGGAAATATTAAATCCCCATGGCCTGAAGAGGCTAATCGCCGTTTAGTATCCGTAATTGCTAAGTTACATTTTGCTCCAACTGAGGTATCAAAAAGAAATCTTTTAAATGAATGTATTCATGAACATAATATATTTGTAACGGGTAATACTGTAGTTGATGCCTTGCTTTACGCAAGGGAAAAGGTTTTAGAGGGCACTGAACTGAGAGCTATTTATGACAAAAAATACCCTTTTGTTAAAAACACAAAGCAAATGATACTTGTTACAGGGCATCGACGTGAAAGTTTTGGCTCTGGGTTTGAAGAAATATGCCATGCCCTTTTAGAACTGGCTCAAAAATATCCTAATGTTGCAATAGTATACCCCGTCCATTTAAATCCCATGGTTCGCAAACCAGTTAATAGGATTCTTAAAGATATCGCATCGATTTATTTGATTGAACCTTTAGAGTATTTACCTTTTGTGTACTTTATGGAGAAAGCAACATTAATCTTAACTGATTCTGGCGGTATTCAAGAAGAGGCTCCAACACTTGGTAAACCTGTTGTTGTCATGAGAGATATCTCGGAGCGGCCTGAAGCTTTGGAGGCAGGTGTTGTAACTCTAGCGGGTGCAAACAAGACAGCAATAGTTAAAGAGGTCAGTAGAATTTTAAAAGGACCAATTGCTCAAAAAATTAAAAATCCATATGGTGATGGTGATTCAAGTAACAAGATTGTTGAAATAATTAGCAGGTATTTTAAATAGATAGGCGTTTTAAATTTCATGTGATTAAATAGTTATATAAAGTTTAGGTAAATAATGTCTTCAGATATGGTTTTAAAAAAGATTTGCGTTGTGGGGCTAGGTTATGTCGGCCTTCCTCTTGCATGCGCATTTGCTAAAAGTAATTATGAGGTAGTTGGATATGATGTTAGTGAAGATAGAATTGCTAAACTAAAAAATGGCGATGACGCCACCGGAGAGATTACAAAAACCACCCTAAAGAAGTTATCAGATAGATTAATGTTTTCCTCTAATCCAAATGTTATTGGAAATTCAGATATTATTATTGTTGCTGTGCCAACGCCTATTAAAGTTGATAATACTCCAGATCTTGAACCATTAATTGCATCAACTAAAATATTGGCAGCAAATTTAAGACATGGGTCTACAGTCGTGTATGAATCAACAGTGTTTCCTGGCGCCACAGAAGAAGTCTGCGTGCCGCTCATTGAGGATGAAACAGGATTCAAGCTTAATACTGATTTTTATGTTGGTTATAGTCCTGAAAGAATTAATCCAGGCGATAAGGTAAATAAACTAGAAAATATAATTAAAATTGTCTCTGGCTCTAATGAAAAAACATTGCATCTCTTAGAGCAGATTTACGGTGATATAGTTAAAGCTGGGATACATTTGGCACCAAGTATAAGAGTTGCAGAAGCAGCAAAAATAACAGAAAACATTCAAAGAGATGTAAACATTGCATTAATAAATGAGTTGCACCAAATATTTTCATTGATGAATATCAACACGATGGAAGTTATAGCTGCGGCTGGCACTAAATGGAATTTTATGCGTGTTGAACCTGGATTAGTTGGCGGTCATTGTATAGGCGTTGATCCACATTACATGATTTATAAGTCTACTGGGCATGGACATATACCAAACCTGATGCGTAATGCAAGAGAAATTAATGAAGGTATGGGTACATGGGTAGTAAATAATTTTCTACAGTTTTGTCAAATTAATGGAATTAATTTGCTAAATAAAACAGTTACGATAATGGGCTATACATTCAAAAAGAATTGTCCTGACACTAGAAATACAAAAGTTCACAGTATATTGAAGTCCCTAGAGCGGCTGGGGATAAAGACATATGTGTGGGATCCATATCTAGACTCCTCAGAAAGAGAAAGACTTCTTAAAGATGGATTAGAGATAAATGAATTTCCACCAAAAAAAATTGACGTTGGTATGATTTGCGTCAAGCACGATGTTATTTTGGATTATTTAAAATCTTTTTCAGGAAACGTTTTTGATTTTACTAACTTGCATGAATCTAATGTCTAAGACTTTAATTCTTTAAGAGCTGAAAAATATATATATTACAGTAGGCTTTTAAGTTTATATAGAATAGGCTGTTAGTAGATTCAATACGGTACTAAACTATATAAATAGAAAATGTAAATATGAGGTTATATCATGCGTCAATAGGAGATAATTATTCATCGGTTGTATCCTATTTTTTTCTTTTTTTATTAGGACGTTTGATCTTCAGTATTAATAGTAGCCATGAATTAGGCTACTTTTTTAGTTTGTGCATGTTGTTTTTCTTTATAGTATCCGCGATGATCATTCCAAAAAAATGGTTATATGTCCACAGCTTGATATTACTATTTAGTCACCCAGACATCACTCAGGATAATGTTGATGTTGAAACTGATGGCCTGCTTCCCTCAGCATCAATTTGGCAACTTAGTCTTTTCGGTGAACCTATTGTTTTCTGGATCTTGTCACTTTTTCTTATTTATTTTTATCGATTGCGTCGTTTAGCTATTGATAGCTATTTACTTTTTATATTTTTGCTCTTTGTTTTAGTTCCATTAATTAATGGCACTATTAATGGTTTCATAGATGATATCGTAAGAGTTATAGCTGATCTTAAGTTTGGGATAATGCTTTTATTAGGGTTGCTTTTTTATAACGCTCCCTTTTTTCGTGATGATAAAACCTTACTATCAAAGTTGATGTTAATTTTAGCGGGATCATTAAGTATATTATTTTATGACCTTGGTGTTCTTCTTATCAATCTATTGCAGCAAGAGGAATATGTGTTTAAAAATTTATCAATGGATGTTGCCAAAATTTTAACTCTATTCATTTTTTATTGGTGCATGTTAAAAATAAAGCTAAATTTCAAATCATTAATTTATTTATCCTTGATAGCAATATCTTTATTGCTTATTTTTGAATATCAAACTAGATGGCTAATTCTTACGCTTGTTGCAGGCATGTTTTTTCTTCCTGGTAGATACAGTTTCCGGGCAGGTTTTTTTATGATGGGCTGTACCGTATTAATTGTTGGGCTGTATCAAGCGGAAAACCAAGCTATTGTTTTAATGATAAATAGATTTAATTTATTTGGTGCTCCAGATCTAGCTAGTTTAGATCCTAGTAGATTTTTCAGCATTCTCAATGCTATAAGTTCATTAAACGAGAGTAATGGTTGGTTGTTTGGTATGGGTGTAGGGTCTTATTTTATTGATTCGCCATATTCTTTAAGTCACTTGACAACTAGCGCCTATGATCAAGCTTCTCTTGACATAGGAAGATACTATCGATTGCATGATTTCTTTTCCCACTTTATATTTAAATTTGGAATTGTTGGAACTGCTTGTTACCTCTATTTTATTGTTTCTTATTTGAAATTGAGAAGCATCCAAACATCAGAATCTCAGGATTTAAGAATATTTATGTATTGTCTTCTTTGTATGCTACCTACACTGGTAACATTTCCTTATTACAGTTCAAAAGGCGTTCTTTTAATTGCGTTATTTTTTACAGTTTTTAGGAATATGAGATCATCTAAATTAGCTAGATCAAATGTTGGATAATTAGTTTCCATAGATTAAAATATTAATCCAAATCCATAATATTCTTGCTCTGCACTTATAAAAGGTTATTTAAATGAAAACTCGAAAAAAAATTCTTGTCACAGGCGGTAGTGGGGCTATAGGATACAATTTAGTAAAAAAACTATCAAAAGAAGATAAATATTACATTTATGTTCTTGATGATTTGTCATCATCTAAAGCATTGTCTCCAATGCAAAATGTTGAATTCATTCATATGAGCATCACTAACAATGAAAAATTAACACCTTTACTAGCAGAATTGAAGCCAAATTTTATTTTCCATTTAGCAGCACATTTTGCTAACCAAAATTCAGTTGATTATCCTGTTTCAGATATTAAGACCAACATTGTTGGTTTTGTTCATGTATTAGAGAGTCAAAGAACTAATCGTGAACTTGAAAAAATCGTTTATGCAAGCTCTAGTTGTGTTTACGGGAATATTGAATCTATGGAGGAAGATACAGATGTATCGCCTTATGAGACGCCTTATGCAATCAATAAATATGTTGGTGAGTTATATTGTAAATATTATTCAGAAATCCATAAACTACCAACTGTTTGTGTGCGTATTTTTAATACTTTTGGACCAGGAGAATATCCTGGAGAATATAGGAATGTTATTCCAAATTTTATAGCCAAAGCTTTGAGAAATGAGCCTCTTATTATTACAGGCACAGGTAATGAAACTAGGGATTTTACCTTTGTTGATAATACAGTGGACCTATTATTTAAATCAGCTTTTTCAGATTATAGGTCTGGTGAGGTATTTAACGGCGGGACTGGAGTTGTCCATAAAGTAAGCGATATTGCTAGGATGATTATTGCGCTTACTAATTCTGAGTCTGACATTAGACTCGCTGGACCCCGAAGTTGGGACCATGTGAGTGACAGAAGGTCTGATATTTCAAAATCTAAAGAAGCTTTAGGATACTCTCCTGTCTTAGATATGGAGAATCAGCTAAGGGTAACATGTGAGTGGATGCGCAAAGAGCTTTCTTAAAAAAGCAATATATAAAAGGCAACATGAATTAGACTTGTCTTTATTAAATCAATAGTTTTAGGAGATTAAGATTGTGAAAGAGAATATCTGTGTATTGGGTCTGGGATATATTGGTTTACCAACCGCGGCTACACTGGCAGCTAAAGGATATAAAGTTTGTGGCTATGATATTAATAAGTCAGTAGTTGAAACGATCAATAAAGGAAAAATCCATATAGTTGAGCCAGGGTTAGGCCATACTGTAGAGAAAGGTGTAAAAGCTGGGAATTTGTTTGCTTCAACATCTATTCTGGTAAGTGACATATATATAATTTGTGTTCCCACGCCAACAAATTTTCTTGAAGACACCATTCCTGTTCCTGATTTGAAATTTATTGATAAAGCCATTGATGCAATAGCGCCTATTTTAAAGGCTGGCGATCTAATTATTCTTGAATCCACTTCACCTGTTGGTACTACTGCTGGAATTAAAGTTAAATTAGAGGACATGGGTGTTCAAACTAAAGGATTATTATTTGCCTGTTGTCCAGAAAGAGTCATTCCTGGTAATGTAATGGTCGAAATAGTTGAAAATGATAGAATTGTTGGTGGCTTGACACCTGAAGCTACATCTCGTGCTGCTGAATTCTATGGAACTTTTGTATCAGGAGAGATTTTACAAACTAACTCTCAAACCGCAGAGATGGCTAAGTTAGCTGAAAACACATCAAGAGATGTCAATATCGCTTTAGCTAATGAGCTGTCCATACTGTGCGATAATGTCAATGTAGATGTTTGGGAGCTCATTAAGCTTGCAAATCGTCACCCCAGGGTCAATATACTTCAACCTGGTCCAGGAGTTGGTGGCCATTGTATTGCTGTTGATCCATGGTTCCTAGTTTCTATGGATGAAGATAATTCAAAATTGATAAGGCGTGCGCGAGAAGTAAACATTAGCAAAGAACATTGGGCTGTGGATAAGGTAAAAGCAGTTTGTGACAACATCGATAAAGAAAAATCAGATATAAAGGTTGCATGTCTGGGACTTGCCTTTAAGCCTGATATTGATGATCTGAGAGAGTCTCCAGCTATTAGAATAGTAGATGATTTGAAAGGAAGAGGATACGAAGTAATCTGTGTTGAGCCTAATATAGTTTCTCATGATAGGTTCAATCTATTTGATTTAGAAGATGTTTTAAATATCGCAGATGTGATTGTGGTTTTGGTAAACCATAGCGAGTTTCAAGTTCCCAATATTAAAAATAAACTTTTGGAGAGAAATGCTATAGATCTATGTGGAGCGATTAAATAGTGAATTCTCCCAATAACACAAATTCACTGGATATGATCTTCTTGATAAGCGGAAGTCCGCTCCCAGCAATGCTTGACATGGTTGCAAGAGCAAAAAAATTACGATTTACACCAATGTTAATCATCCTAGATCGAGGTGAATCTGATTTAGTAATAGATGATAGCTCCTTTGATTTTGAAGTGCTAAAAATAAATGTTAATTACTCGAGTGTAGGGCTTTCAAGATTACTTTCAATGCCTCGTATACGCAGCATTCTTAAGCGACTTGTAAAGAATCGATTGAGTCCTCAAGGTTATGTCATGACCAGTACATTTGACCTTTTGCTGCTTGCAGTTTCTCTGAAGTTTTGGAGAAGTTTTTCTATTCGACATCAAGTTAGAGATTTACATAGAATTCAGCTAGGCAATGGTTTTTTACCTCGCTTATTTAGGTTTGTAGAAAGCCTTTTAATGATGTCTGTCGACAAATTAATTGTTTCTTCACAAGGGTTTATTGACGGTTACTATAGACATATTTATTCAGGCGATACTATATTACTCGAAAATGTTCCCCCGGTTGATATTTGGGAAACATTTCAGAGAAAAAATTTTAGCAGAAATGAATTAGTCATTGGTTTTATTGGCATTATCAGATACAAAAGATCATTATTCTCACTTATCGATGCAGTGGAAAATCTAAGATTGAAAGGAAAAAATATTCAAGTCCTTTTTGCGGGTGGAGCTATGGGCGATGACCTAAAAGATTTACAATCAAAAATTACTGTGAGCGATGGTTTTACATTTTCGGGTCCATATCAATATTCCCGCGACATTAAAGATCTTTATGGAAAAATAGATCTAATATATGCAGTTTATGATGAATATGATTTGAATTGTAAGATTGCTATGCCTAATAAATTTTATGAAGCTATTTTGACGGGTTATCCTATTTTAGTTGCAGCAAATACCTTTGTAGGTGATCAAGTTGAATCTTTGGGTATTGGGCGTGCAGTTTGCCTTCAAAATAAAGATGAATTAGAGTCATTATTATTAGACGCAATGTCTAAAAACTCCTGGTTTGAATCAGCACAAAAAGCATTAGAAGTGCAAAAAATAACTGAGTATGTTTCAAAACAGTCCTTTGCTATGGATAAAAGCGTATCTTTGCATTAACATGATGATGCTTTGAAATAGAATCATGGCTTCACATAAATTAAATAATTTTTGCAAGGAAATCAGAATTAGATGAAGCGAATTATTTACTTCCACCAGTATTTTAATGTTCCTTCTATGGGCGGAAGTGTAAGATCTTTTGAGCTAGCTAGGGAGATGTCAAAAAATTATCATGTAACGGTAATTAGCTCAGCTCGAAACTACTCAAATAATAGGATTAAAACTCAATGTATTTCTTCAAATTTTAAGATAATTTGGATACCCAATAGGTATTCAAATATGATGAATTTTGGATCCAGAATATTGTCATTTGTTGCATTCGTGTTGAAGTCTATTAGGTATTCTATAACTGAAAAGGCAGATATAGTTATAAGTACAAGTACGCCTCTTACCATAGCAGTTCCTGGTTTATTGCACAAAATTCGTTTTCGTTCGAGGTTTATATTTGAGGTTCGTGATTCTTGGCCTAAGGTTCCTATAGAGCTTGGATTGCTAAAAAACCAGATATTAATTTTTTTAGCAAAATCGCTAGAAAAACTTACTTACAGATATGCAGACCATATTGTGGCACTGTCTCCAGGAATGGCGGCTGACATCAAAGCTATTTACAGTAAAACAAAAGTCACTGTGATCCCAAACTTTTGTAACAATGTCTCTATTGAGTCTATAAAACCGTTCTGTTTTCCAAATCAAATAGAGTCTGGAGGAAAAATAATTTTGTATGCAGGCACATTTGGCTATGTGAATAACATGGAGTATATTGTTGATTTGGCAGCAGCTCTTCGTGAGTATGACTATAAGTTTGTTTTAGTTGGTGATGGAAAATATAAAGCTGATACTATTTCCTATGCCCAAAGAATTGGAGTATTAAATACCAATTTATTTATATATGATCCCGTAGATAAGCATACGATATATAGTATGATCAAACGAAGCGATGCTATGATTTCAACTGTAATTGATAATCCAGTCATGTGGGCCAATTCTGCAAACAAATTTTTTGATAGCTTGGCTTTTTCAAAACCAGTAATTATCAACCATAAAGGCTGGCTAGCCGACTTAATACAAGATAATGATATTGGATCAGTTCTAGAGCCTTTTGTGGAGCCAGATGCAGGAAATAAAATTTCAAGAATATTCGATGTTTCGACAGCTGAAATGTCTGCACGAATAGCTAAATTATCTCGCGGTGAGTTTAGCTTTCGTTCAATATACAATAATTATGAATCTCTACTATAGAAGGATATAAATATGATCAATCAAACTTGTACTCGGTGTGTAATGGATACTTCAGATCCTGGGATAATATTTGACGAACAGGGAGTATGCGATAACTGTCATACATTTGACAGTGTTGTTAAGCCTAACTGGTTCCCGGATGATAGAGGAAAGCCGATGTTAAAGTCGATGTTTGATAAGGTGAAAGACCATGGAAAAAATAGAGAATATGATTGCATTATGGGAATGAGTGGAGGCCTAGATAGCTCTTTCTTATTACATCAGGCGGTTGCTGTTCATGGTCTCAGGCCTTTGGTATTTCATGTAGATGCTGGTTGGAATACTGAATTGGCGGTAAATAATATAAGAAATCTAGTTAATAAATTAGGACTCGATTTATTTACAGAGGTAATTGATTGGGATGACATGAAGGAATTTCAATTAGCGCTCTTTAAATCAGGGACTCCACATCTAGACTTGGCTCAAGATCATGCTTTCTTCGCAACAATGTATCACTATGCTAATAAATACAATATTAAGTATATTTTGAACGGAGGTAACCACTCAACAGAGTGTATTCGAAATCCCCTAATGTGGCTCTACTATGGAACTGACATGGCCTTTTTAAATGATATTAGAGATAAATTTTGTGACACGGGGCTTGTGAATTATCCATGGAGCGGTATTTTTTATCATAAGCTTTATTTGAGATATGTAAAAGGTATAGAGGTTTTAAAACCACTAAATCTAATGGAGTACAATAAGGAAATTGCTATTAAAACTTTATCGGAGATTTATGATTGGAAGCCTTATCCTCAAAAACATTTTGAGTCTAGATTCACTAGATTTTATGAATCATATTGGTTACCTTCAAGGTTTGGTTATGATACCAGGAAAGTTCAATTCTCAAGTCTTATTGTTACAGACCAAATGACTAGAGATGAAGCAATGAAAGCATTAGAAACGCCTCCTTATACAGATGCCTATGCGGAAGATGAGTTTGAGTATGTTGCTAACAAGCTTGATATTAGCACTGAGACATTTAGGTCTTATCACACTATGCCAAAAAAGTGGTTTACAGATTATAAAAATTCTAAATGGATTTTTGATATTGGCGCAAAGATCCTTAATATTTTAAATAAAGACAAAGCTGCTATTAAGCGATGAAACGTCTTGGTATTATTGATTTAGGCAGCGGTAACCGCTATGCAGTTGAAAATGTTCTTAGGCGAATCAACATAGACTATACCTTGGTTAAATCTAGAGAAGAAATTTCAGACTGTAGTCACGTAATTTTGCCTGGTGTAGGGGCGTTTGACGATTATATAGCTCGAATGAAAGATGCAGGTATATTTGATACTTTAGCAAACTTTCATTCAAGCAATATTTTCTTATTAGGTATATGTATTGGAATGCATGTTCTTGCTGATTCAAGTGATGAAGGAAGACAGAAAGGTCTTGGACTTATATCTGGGAATGTAGAGCGTTTAGATACGACCATGAAACTTCCGCATATGGGATGGAATTCAATAGTTAGCGGCGATAGTATTTTTGATGGCGTTGATTTGAATAAAGGTTATTATTTTCTTCACAATTATCACTTCAAATCGCTTGATGTGGAAAGCTCAATAGCTTTCTGCGATTACGGAGGAGAAATAAACTGCGTTGTTAAAAATAAAAAAGTATATGGTGTTCAGTTCCACCCTGAAAAGAGCCATATTAATGGTGAGTTGTTATTTAGAAACTTTATGAGATTAGAAAATTGAAATATTTAAGATTTCTTGATGGATTTAGGGGAATATCAATTCTCTTGGTTATGTTTTATCACATATTTTATATTGAGAACCCTAAATCTATTTTAGAGACATTTTTTTATAAAGTAGCAAGTATTGGGTGGCTTGGAGTTGATGTTTTTTTTGTTATTTCTGGTTTTTT
>MDTD01186477.1_pt1 | contig 18515 bp, 20 predicted proteins | sample 811221 | NCBI WGS metagenome assembly MDTD01 (sample SAMN05326646, study PRJNA326480) | marine metagenome | isolation source: seawater | place: Pacific Ocean: South West | collected 2011 | reverse complement strand
TTAAGGCAGAGAATGGTGGGAATATAGCAACACAGAAAGTGATGTTATTGAAGTAAAATATTAATCAAAGATAAAGCCTCAATATATTATTGAGGCTTTTTTTTAAAAAATTTAATTAGTGTAATGCTTCATAGAAAGCGTAATTAAATACAAAAAATTATTATCTAATTAAAAAAAAATGTAAATTAGTACCATGAAAGTTGCATTTTTAACATCTGGTGGATTAGCACCTTGCCTTTCTTCTTCAATTGGTCTATTAATCTCTGAATATCATTCTATTGATAAAAAAACAGAATTTATTGGATATAAGAATGGTTATAAAGGTTTACTATTGAATGATTTCTTAGATATCCCAAGTTCTATTGCTTCAAACTCAGAAATCATAACATCTTTTGGTGGAAGTTTTCTTGGAAATAGTCGTGTTAAGCTTACAAATGTAGAAGATTGTATAAAAAATAAATATATTTCAGATAATGAAACTCCATTACAAAAAGCTGCAGAGAATTTAAAAAAGAATGAAGTAGATATTTTGCATACAATTGGTGGTGATGACACAAATACTGCAGCTGCAGATCTTGTAAAATATTTAAAATCAAAAAACTATAATCTTACTGTAGTTGGGTTACCAAAAACAGTTGATAATGATGTCTATCCAATTTCTCAAACTCTAGGTGCATATACTGCCGCTGAACAGGGAGCTATTTTCTTTAAAAATATTGTTAATGAAAATACAACTAGTTCGAGACAGTTAATAATACATGAAGTTATGGGAAGAAATTGTGGTTGGCTTACAGCAGCAACTGCTTATGAGTATCGAAAATTACTTAAAGAAATGAAATTTATTCCAAAAATAATGCTTAATAAAAAAAAGTGGGATATTCATGGGATATTTTTACCAGAAAATAAAATTAATTTAGAAAAAGAATCTAAAAGATTAAAAAAAATAATGGATAAATTTGATTGTGTAAACATTTTTTTAAGCGAAGGTGCAGGTTTAGATAATATTTTAGAAGCGATGAAAAATAATAATGAAAAAATTAAATATGATGCGTTTGGGCATGTTAGATTGGATGAGATAAACTCTGGTATCTGGTTTGCGTCAAAATTAAAAGATTTATTATTAGCAGATAAAGTTCTTGTTCAGAAAAGCGGCTATTTTTCAAGATCAGCCGCTCCCAATAAAAATGATTTAGAACTTATAAATAACACAGTTAAAATTGCAGTAGAATCTTCAATACTGGGTAAAAGTGGAGTAGTAGGTTTAGATGAAGATAATAATGATAAAATGTCAAATATAAATTTTGAAAGAATAAAAGGTGGTAAACCTTTTGATGTAAATGTTAAATGGTATAGAGATATGTTAAACGAAATAGATTAGAAATAAATTGGAGAATAATATGGAATATAAAGAATTGTTGATTGAAACCGCATCAAAGATGGTTATGAAAGGCAAAGGTATACTTGCAGCTGATGAAAGCAATCCAACTTGTGGTAAACGTTTTAAAAGCATTGGAGTTGAATCAACTTTTGAAAATAGAAATGAATATAGAGATATGCTATTTTCAGCTAGCGATTTAGAAAAATATATTAGTGGTGTTATTATGTTTGATGAAACTTTTAGGCAGTCAACTACAAATGACAAGAAAATCAATTTTCCAGATTTTCTTAAATCTAAAGGAATAATACCTGGCATAAAAGTTGATAAAGGTGCTAAGAATTTAGCGGGATTTAGTGATGAAAAAATTACAGAAGGACTTGATGATTTAAGGCAACGTTTAGTTGAATATTTCGATGCTGGTGCAAGATTTGCAAAATGGAGAGCTGTTATTAATATTAGTGATTCATTACCTAGCATTGGATGCATATTAGCAAATACTCATGCATTGGCTAGATATGCTTCACTATGTCAAGAAAATGGATTAGTTCCAATTGTAGAACCAGAAGTATTAATGGATGGTAATCATGATATAAACAGATGTTATGAAGTGACATGTCAAACATTAGACATTTTATTTGAACAATTAGCATACCAGAATGTTATGTTAGAGGGTATAGTTTTAAAACCCAATATGGTTATTTCTGGTTTAAAATGTCAAAATCAAGCAGATGTTAAAAATGTATCTGATATGACTTTGAAATGTTTTAAAAAGTTTGTTCCAAATAATGTTGGAGGTATTGCATTTTTATCCGGAGGTCAAAGTAGTGACAAAGCTACTGATCATCTCAACTGTATGAATGATACAGCTGAAAAATTACCTTGGAATTTAACATTTTCATATGGTCGTGCTTTACAGCAAGATGCTTTAAATGCATGGTCAGGAAAAGATAGAGAAAAAGGGCAAAAAGAACTATTAAAAAGAGCAAAAAACAATAGTGATGCTACTTTAGGAAAATTTTAAATTAGTTAAGATAAAAATATTTTCTTTAATTTAAATCTTATTTTGTCATAGAAAGATTGATTTATATCATTCAAATCCCTTCTAAGAGAATATCTATTTTTCATATGATACGCGATTTTATTTTTCAAGAAAAACATATTGATGTTTTCAATATTTTCTCTAATTATAACATCCATAGATTTTCTATTGTCATATGGAATTAACATATTCCTAACATTCATTATTTCTTTGGTATTGATTAAATAGCACCAAGACCCTGCGTTGATACCTTTTTTTATTTTTAATTTTGGTTTAATAAACGATTTGGAAAATTCATCTCCGTACACCTTATTATAAGATAATTTAATAATTTGCCAATCATTTGGTAGCTCATTAAGCGAGATTGAATTTAAAATATTTAAAAATTTTTTATCAAGAATAACATCATCCTCAAGGACTAACGCTATATCACAGTCTTCTAGATTATGACAATGTTCCCAAAGTGTTACATGGCTTAGAAGACATCCTAGACTTCCAGGCATATTTATTTCAAAATTTTCAGGTAAGTAACTTCTATTTATATATTCATGAATATTGATTGTTTTACCATGAATTGCAGGCCAAAGAGTGACATTAATAGAGTGTTTATCTATATTCTTATAGAATCTATTTAATCTATTTTTAGAAAAATCCCAAGAACCTATAACAAAAGCTTTATCAAATTTCATCGTTTTAAATCTTGTCATGTAGTTATTTATGTAGGTAAATTTAAGTCTAAATTATTTCTATAATAACAAAAAATTAAAGGTTGAAAAATGAGTATCAATGCAGAAGATAAATTTATCGCAGTTAATGAGCCAATTTTGAATTATGAGCCTGGTTCTGTAGAGAAAGAATCACTTAAAAATAAATTAAGGAAGATGAGTAGTGAGTGCATTGAAATTCCACTAATCATTGGTGGTAAAGAAATCACTACTGGAAATATGGGTGAATGTATTATGCCACATAATCACAAACACACTTTAGCAAAATATCATAAGGCTTCGTCAAAAGAAGTAGATTTAGCTATAGAAAATCTAATAAAAACATGGGAAACCTGGTCCAAAACAAAAATTGAGCAAAGAATTGAAATTTTTAAAAATATGGCTAATCTACTCAAAGGTAAATATAGAGATACAATTAATGCAGCTACTATGTTAAACCAAAGTAAAAACGTGTATCAAGCAGAAATAGATTCAGCTTGCGAGTTAATTGACTTTTTTAATTTTAATTGTGAATATTTATTGGAGATTATTAAGCAACAACCTAAATACTCTCCTGAAGGTATGAAAAATTCAATGGAGTATAGATCATTAGAAGGTTTTATTTTTGCAGTTACTCCATTTAACTTTACATCTATAGCTGCAAATTTACCATCTGCACCTGCTTTAATGGGAAATGTTTCATTATGGAAACCTGCCTCTTCATCAGTTTATTCAGGTCATTTTCTTATGAAATTATTTAAAGAAGCTGGATTGCCTGACGGCGTAATTAACTTTATCCCAGGAAGTGGAAAAGAAATTGGTAACAAAGTACTGAATGATCATAATTTAGCTGGAATTCATTTTACGGGCTCCACAAAGGTATTTCAAAATATGTGGAAAACTGTTGGTGACAACATATCAAATTATAAATCATATCCAAGAATTGTTGGCGAAACAGGAGGAAAAGATTTCATTTTAGCCCACGAATCATCAAATAGAAAATCATTATATACATCAATGATTAGAGGAGCTTTCGAATATCAGGGGCAAAAATGTTCTGCAGCTTCTAGATGTTATTTACCAAAAGTCGTTTGGGAAGATATAAAAGATGATTACATCAAAGAAGTTTCGACTATTAAAGTTGGAGATGTGAAAGATTTTTCTAATTTTATGAATGCTGTGATTGATGAAGCATCATTTGATAAAATCACTTCATATATTGAATATGCCAAAAAATCTAATGAAGCTGAAATTATAACAGGAGGTAATTTTGATAAAAGTATTGGTTTTTTTGTTGAACCAACAACAATTCTTACAAGTAATCCAAATTTTAAAACAATGGAAGAAGAAATTTTCGGTCCAGTTTTGACAATTTTTATTTATGATCAATCTTGGCAAGATGTATGTAAATTGGTTGATAAAACTTCACCATACGCTTTAACAGGAGCAGTTTTTGGAGAAGATGAAAATTCTATTTCTATAGCAAAAGATATTTTACAACATTCAGCTGGAAATTTTTACATCAATGATAAACCAACTGGTGCAGTTGTTGGTCAACAACCATTTGGTGGATCAAGAGCATCAGGAACAAATGATAAAGCTGGATCATCTCTTAATTTGTTAAGATGGACTTCTGTCAGAACAGTGAAAAGAACATTTAATACACCAGAAAATTATAGATATCCTTTCATGAAAGAAGAATAAATGAAACCGAATATTTTTTCAGAAATAGAATCTTTAAATAAAGTTTTTGTTTATTCGCCTGGAAGTGAACATAATAAAGTTTTACCAGATGATATCAAACCTTATTTAGAAATCAATAATAAAATAATAAAAAATGATAATTTTTTATTGTTTGATGATATTCTTGATTTGAATTCAGCAAAAAATCAACACGATGCTTTCAGAGATATTATTAATTTTTATAAAGAAGATTCTTGCGTTGATTTAAGAGAATATTTTCAAAATATTATGACTGAATTTAATATTAATAGCGAATTTCCATTAATTAATTTATTGTATCCAAGAGATATTGCTGTGACAATTGGTAATCAGATTTTATTAACTAAAAGTAGCAGTAATGTTAGAAGTAAAGAAAATGTCATTACAAAAGAATTTTTTAATAATCATCCAGAATTAAGAGATACTGAAATCATAGACTTTGAAAAAATAGGAAATGGTTTATCATTGGAAGGTGGAGATGTATTTGTAATAAACAAAGATATTATTATGATTGGTATTAGTGAAAGAACGTCAATTGAAGCAATAAACCTGCTAATTCCTCATTTGTTTGAACAAACATTTAAATATGTTATTGCAATAGACCTACCCAAAAAAAGAGCTATGATGCATCTAGATACAATATTTACTCAAATAGATCACAATGAAGGTATACTTTTTGATAATCATCAATATAATATTAAAAATTTATCTGTTTATATGGCTTCAAAAAATGATTCTAAAAATATGCAATTAAAAAAACAAAACTTTACTTTTGAAAATTTATTTAAAGAAATTGGTTTAGATTTTAAAATGATAATGTGTGGTGGTACTGAGCCAAATTTTCAATTAAGAGAGCAACTTACAGATGGGGCAAATTCATTTGTTTTAGAGCCAGGTAAAATCATTATGTATGATTGCAATCAAAAAACAATTTCAGAATTAGAAAAAAATGGATACAAACACATAACATCAAAAATGTTCTATTACAACTTGCTTACTTTTGAGAAAGTTCTAAATAATGAAGATAAAGTGGTCATAAGTATAAATGGATCTGAACTTGTTAAAGGAAGAGGCGGTCCTAGATGCATGACACTTCCAATTTCAAGAGGATTATTATAATGTCAAGACAAAACCCAACAGTTATAATTGCATTAGGAGGAAATGCTTTAAGCCCTAAAAATGAATCAGGGAATATCAATGAGCAATTTGCTCACACTAGAGATAGTTTAAATGCAATGATGTTTTTTGTTGAGAATAGGTATAATATATGTATAACTCATGGTAATGGACCGCAAGTTGGTGCTGAATTACTTAAAAACGAGATAACGAAAAATCAAATTCCATCTTTGCCATTAGGTGTCTTAGTTGCTAATACTCAAGGTGCAATTGGTTATATGATACAACAAACATTACAAAATGAACTTCAAAAGCATGATATTGACCGTGAGGTTGTAACTTTTATTTCCCAAGTTATAGTAGATCAAAATGATTCAACAATTAAAAATCCTACCAAATTTATTGGTAAAACATATGATGATTCAGAAGCAAAGAAATTATCTAAAGATTTAGGATGGAACATTAAAGAGCAAGAGAAAAATGTTTGGAGACGCGTAGTAGCTTCCCCAAAACCAAAATATATTTTTAATGGAAATTCTGTCAAACATTTGGTTGATTTTGGAACAATTGTTGTTGCCGGAGGAGGTGGAGGTATTCCTGCGTATGTTGATGACAATGGGTTGTTAAATGGTTTAGATGCAGTAATTGATAAAGATATGTCTGCAGCACTTCTAGGGAGAATTATAAAAGCTGAAGAGTTATTTATTATTACTGATGTTGATCAAGTGTGTTTAAATTATAAACTCGATAATGAAGTAAAAATTAAGAACGCGAAAATTGATGAGCTTCAGAATTGGATTGATGATGGGCAATTTGGCGAAGGAACAATGCTTCCAAAAATACATGCAGCTCAATACTTTTTAGATCATCATGGACAAAAAGTTGTAATTACATCACTCGAAAAAATTAAAGAAGCAATAAATGGAAAAGCTGGAACAATTATCACAAAAGGAAAATAAATGAAAATACATGAATATCAAGCAAAATCTCTTCTCAATCAATATGGAATTCCAATTCAAGATGGATACGTTATCGAAGATATAAATGAAGCTAAAAATACTATTGAAAAAGTTAAATCAGATTTTAAATCTAATGATGTAGTAATTAAAGCTCAAATTCATGCTGGTGGAAGAGGCATGGGTGGTGGTGTTAAATTTTGTCCAAATGCTGACAATGCATTAGAACATTGTAAAAATATTTTAGGGATGAACTTAATTACTCATCAAACTGGACCGCAGGGCCAGTTGGTTAAAAAGGTATATATCACTCAAGCTTTTGATATTAAAAAAGAATTTTATGTAGGAATAACTATGGATAGAAAGTCTGGAAAAGATGTATTTATGGTTAGTACAGAAGGTGGAATGGAGATTGAAGAAGTGGCCAAAGATACACCGGAAAAAATAATTAAAGCATGGATTGATCCAATTGAAGGTTTAAGAAATTTTCAATTATTAAAACTTGCAAAAGGACTTAAATTAGAAGGTGTTCAGTTCAAACAAGCTATGACAATTTTGAAGCAAATGTATACCTGTTTCAAAGAAAAGGATATTTCTTTACTAGAAATTAATCCTCTTGTGGAAACTGCAGATAATCAAATAATAGCAATAGACGCAAAAATGAATTTTGACTCAAACGCATTATATAAACATAAAGATATAGTTAATATGCGAGATATTCATGAAGAAGAAGAAACTGAATATGAAGCAAGTAAATTTGGTTTAAATTATATTAAGCTTGATGGAAATGTTGGATGTATGGTAAACGGGGCCGGATTAGCAATGGCAACTATGGACATAATTAAAATCAATGGAGGTGAACCAGCAAACTTTTTGGATGTTGGAGGTGCTGCAAGTTCAGAAACAGTGAAGAATGGTTTTAAGATAATATTAAAAGATAAAAATGTTAAGTCTATACTTATAAATATTTTTGGTGGCATAGTACGTTGTGATAGAGTTGCTGAAGGAGTTGTTCAAGCAGTTAAAGAACTATCATTAAGCGTTCCTGTAGTTGTAAGACTCGAAGGTACAAATAGTGAAATTGCTCAAAAAATTATTTCAGATTCTGGTTTGAAAATTACACCTGCAGTTTCAATGCTTGATGCTGCACAAAAAGTTGTTAAAGCGTCAAAAATTTAGGAGAATTCATGTCAATTTTAGTTAATAAAGATTCACGTATTGTAGTTCAAGGAATTACAGGTTCTGAAGGAACCTTTCATACTAATCAAATGATACAATATGGCACTAATGTCGTTGCAGGTGTAACACCTGGAAAAGGAGGTTCATTTGCAACAGAATATGATATTCCAGTTTTTGATTCTGTTGAAGAAGCTGTAGACGAAAAAAATGCTAACACATCAATTATTTTTGTCCCACCAAAATTTGCTTCTGAAGCAATTATTGAATCTATTTACGCTGGAATAGAAGTTATAATTTGTATTTCAGAGGGTATTCCAGTAAATGAAATGATGGTCGTAAAAAAAATATTAGATCAAAGTAACTCAAAATTAATTGGTCCTAACTGTCCAGGTATAATAACAGTTGATGAGGCAAAAATTGGAATCATGCCAGGCTTCATATGTAAAAAGGGTAATATTGGTGTAGTTTCAAAATCCGGAACACTCACCTACGAAGCGATAGATCAATTAGTAAAGAATGAGCTAGGGCAAACTACTGCAATAGGTATTGGTGGAGATCCAATAATAGGAACTGATATGAGACAAATTCTAGAAATGTTTGAACAGGATGATGAAACTGAAGGTATTGTAATGATTGGTGAAATTGGTGGTTTAATGGAAGTTGAAGCAGCACAATGGGCAAAAGATAATATTTCAAAACCAATTGTAGGTTTTATTGCTGGACAAACAGCTCCTCCTGGAAGAAGAATGGGCCATGCAGGGGCAATAGTTTCTGGTGGAGATGATACTGCTGAAGCCAAAATGAAAGCATTACAAGATTGTGGCATTGAAGTTTGCCAATCAGTTTCTGATATTGGTATGACAATGAAAAAATTATTAAAAAAGGATTAAAATATGAATGATATGACGTTTGCAATAATAAAACCTGATGCGGTTAAAAATAATTACACAGGCAAAATATATGATAGAATTATAAATGCTGGTTTTGAAATTGTGTCAGCAAAGTTAATTAGCATGTCCAAAAAAGAAGCTAATGAATTTTATTTCATACACAAAGATAAACCTTTTTACGATGATTTAACTAATTTTATGTCATCAGGAAGGTGTATGGTTCTTGCACTTAGAAAAGAAAACGCAGTAAATGCATGGAGAGAAACTATTGGTGCAACCAACCCAAATGATGCAGAAGATGGTACAATTAGAAAAGATTTTGCATCAAGTCTTTCTGAAAATGCTGTTCATGGATCTGATTCTAATGAAAATGCCCAGAAAGAAATCAGCTTCTTTTTTTCTGGTACAGAATTAATTTAAATTTATTTTGTTAACTTTTAAAAAAGTTTATTATATTAGCGGTATCTAATTAAAGGAGAAACATGGCTGTACCTAAAAGAAAACAGTCCAAAACTAGAGGTAGGAAAAGAAGAACTCATTGGAAAGCAAAAGATAGTTTATGCATTTCAGTATGTTCTGAGACAGGTCAACCACATTTACGACATAGAGCTTATTATGTTGATGGTGTTCTCTATTACAAAGGTAAAATTCTTCAAAATAACCAATAATTAATCAATGATTAAAATAGCGTTAGACGTGATGGGTGGTGATAATGCCCCACTATCTAATTTAGTTGGTGCATGTGATTTTTTAGAAAATCAATCTAATGATGTGAAAATTATTTTTGTTGGCGATGAATTAATTATTAAATCATACTTTAAAAAAAGAAAAAATTTTACTTTAAAAAATTTTGAAATAGTTAATTCAACACAAATATTATCATCGGAGGACAGGCCGTCCAGAGTACACAAAGACAAGCCCTATTCTTCAATGATTTTATCTCTCAATTTGTTAAAAGATAAAAAGGTGGATGCTGTTGTGAGTGCAGGTAATACAGGCCATTTACTTGGATCTTCTTTTTTTATTTTAGGAACAATTGAGTCTATAAAAAGGCCCGCGTTAATCGCATTAATTCCTTCCATAAATGGAAATTTTTTAATTTGTGATGTTGGTGCAAATACAGCTGCAAAACCTGAACACATTCTTCAATATGGACAAATGGCGTCGGTTTATTTAAAACATCATACACCAAGTGTTGAACCTAAAATAGCATTATTAAATATTGGTCAAGAGCATAATAAAGGTAATGAGTTAACAAAATCTGCATATAGTTTACTTAAAGATAATTTAGATAATTTTATAGGTAATATTGAATCAAGATATTTATTTAATGGTAAAGCAAATATCATTCTAACTGATGGTTTTACAGGTAATACTGTTTTGAAACTTATTGAAGGTATGACAAATTATAACTTAAAACTATTCAAAGAAAAGTTAGATTTAAATGATAGTTCAAAAATTAAAGATATTCAAAGACTTTATGATTATGAGGAATATGGAGCCACACCAATTCTTGGTATAAATGGTTTAGTATTAAAATCACATGGATCATCGTCTGGAATTTCTATAAAAAATGGTCTTAAAAATGCTTTAAAACTTCATAAAAATAAAACAATACAAAATTTGAAAAAATTATAGTATGAAAGCTTATATATCATCTGTTGGTAAGTACTTACCAGAAAAAATAATTACAAACAAAGAATTTGAATCTTTTTTAGATACATCTGATGAATGGATTAAAAGTAGAACAGGTATAGAACAAAGAAGGCAGCTTGAGTTTGGTAAAGCCTCATCATTTATGGCTATTAAAGCAATTGAGGGACTAATTAAAAGAAGAAAAATAGATATACAAGAAATTGATTGTATAATTGTTTCAACCATAACACCTGATATGGTTTTTCCATCAACAGCATGTCTTATTCAAGACTATTTTAAAATTAAAAAATGTTGGGGTTTTGATTTGTCTGCAGCATGTTCTGGTTTTTTATTTGGTATAGAAACAGCAAGCTCTTTTATAAAATCTAAAAAATATAAAAAAGTAATTGTTGTTGGGGTTGATACAATGAGTTCTATTCTTGACTATGAGGATAGAAATACCTGTATATTATTTGGTGATGGAGCTGGTGCTGTCTTAATAGAGGAATCAGATGAGTATGGAATTATAGACTCTGAACAAGGTATTGATGGATCTGGTGCAAAATTTTTGAATATGCCAGGAGGTGGTTCATTAAATAGAACTACTGAAATAACTGTAAAAAATAGAATGCATTATGTAAAACAAAATGGAGCTGCAGTTTTCAAAAATGCTGTCAAAGGTATGTATGATGTTACAAAAAATATTATGATTAAAAATAATATTGATAATAAAAATTTAAAATTATTCATAGCTCATCAGGCAAATAAAAGAATTATTGAATCAACAGCACAAAAATTAAAATTATCAAAAAACCAAGTTTTTATAAATATAAATAAATATGCAAATACAACCGCAGCATCAATTCCAATAGCAATTACTGATGCTTATGAAAAAAAACTTTTAAATTTGGGTGATAATTTGATTCTAACTTCTTTTGGAGCCGGATTTACATGGGGATCATGTTTGTTGAAATGGGGAATGTCTTATGAATAATGTTGCATTGATATTTCCAGGGCAAGGTTCTCAATACTTAGGTATGTGTAGTGATGATTTATTTAAACGGAAATCTTATAAATTATTTTTTGATAATGCATCTGATTTATTTGGTGAAGATATTTTAGATTATTGCATTAATGGACCTGTTGAAAAGCTAAATTCAACTTACATTGCTCAGCCTGCAATTTTAATTCATAGCATTATTCTGGATACTATAATTAAAAAAAATAATTTAGAAATTAAAGCAGTAGCTGGACACAGCCTTGGAGAATATACAGCTTTGATATCTGCTGGTGTAATTTCATATAATGATTGCATGAAAATTTTAAAAGTTAGATGCACAGAGATGCAAAAAGCAAACCAAAAATATGATGGATCAATGCTTGCAGTAATTCACAATGATATTAAACAAGTACAAAATATTTGTAATTTGTTTTCAGAAACAGTTATTGCAAATATAAATTCTCAGAATCAAATAATTATATCTGGTCCAAAATCTGAAATAGAAAAATCTATAAAAATTTTTAAAGATAATAATATTAATAAATTAATAAAGTTGAATGTTTCAGGAGCATTTCACTCACCACTTATGGCTGAAGCAAATGTTTCTTTAAACAAAGTTATAAATTCTGTAAATTTTAATAACGCAAAATATGCAGTCTATCAGAATGTTTCAACAAAAAACAATTTTGATGGAAACGAAATTAAAAAAAATTTAATGAAACAGTTAACTGGTACAGTAAATTGGTTGGACATTATCAATAATATGGCTAAAAATAAAATAGAGACAATCATTGAGCTAGGTCCCAAGAATGTGTTATCTAGATTGGTAAAGAAAATTCATCCAAATTTTAATGTAATAAATATTGATAATCTTAATGATTTAAATTCAAATGGATTTAATTTATGTTAAATAATACTCCTTTTAATCTTGAAAATAAAGTTGCAATCATTACAGGCGCATCAAAAGGTATTGGAAAATCGATATCTAAAAAATTAAGCAAATATGGCTGTAAAATTGCTATGATAGGTCGTAATAAGATGGACTTAGATATAGCTAAGAGAGAAATCAAATCCAAACAAGTTATGATTTTTAAATGTGATGTTTTAGATAAAAAAGAATTTAAAAATGTCACACAAAAAATTTTTGAAAAATGGGGTAAAATTGATATATTAATAAATAATGCAGGTATAAATAGAGATAAATTATTACTAAGATTATCTGATGAAGATTGGGATGACGTAATTAATATAAATCTTAAAGGAATTTTTAATACAACTCAAATAGTCTCACGTTATATGCTAAAGAATAGGTATGGAAAAATTATAAATATTTCATCTGTAATTGGTCAAATTGGAAATTCAGGTCAATGTAATTATGCTGCTTCAAAAGCAGGAATTGATGGTATGACTAGAGCTTTAGCTGTAGAATTTGGCAGTAAAAATATAAATGTAAATGCAATTGCGCCTGGATTTATAAAAACACAGATGACAAAAAAATTAGATGAAAAAAATCAAAAACAAATGCTTGATAATATACCGTTAAATAAATTGGGTTCAGCGAATGATATAGCTAATTTAGCTTGTTACTTAAGTTCAGAGTTAAGCAATTATATTACTGGCCAAATTATAAATGTTGATGGTGGAATGACAATTAAATAAAAAAAGGAATAAAATGGATAATACTTTAGATAAAATCACTGAAATAATTATTGATAAATTAGATGTCGATAAAGAAAAAATTACAAATGATGCAAAATTTATTGATGATCTAGGTGCTGATTCTTTAGATACAGTTGAATTAATCATGCAATTTGAAGAGGAATTTGAGATTGAAATTCCTGATGAAGATGCAGAAAAAATATTATCAGTTCAACAAGCTTTAGATTATATTTCTTCAAAAAAATAATCTATGAAAAATGTAGTTGTTACTGGCATGGGAGTGGTTTCCCCACTTGGTGATAATATTGAAGATTTTTGGTCTAACCTTAAAAGAGGATTCAATGGAATTTCTCAAATATCTCAATTTGATACCTCTAAATTTGACGTTAAAATAGCTGGTGAATCAAAAATAGATTTAACTAATTTTTTTGATAGAAAAGAACTAAATAAATTAGATAGGTTCACTGCCTTTGCAATTATAGCTGCTGATCAAGCCTTAATTCAATCCAAATTAGATTTAAATGATATTAATAAAAATAGAGTTGGCGTTATAGTCGGTTCAGGTATTGGTGGAATATCGACATTTGAAAAGCAACACTCCAAATTATTAAAAAATCCAAGATTTGTTAGTCCATTTTTCATTCCATCGATGATTTCAGATATTGCGCCAGGACATATTTCAATTAAGTATGGATTTAAAGGTATTAATTACAGTGTAACATCTGCATGCGCTACAAGCAATCATGCATTTGGAGATGCTTATAAGATGATTCAGAGTGGTTTAGCTGATGTCATCATTGCAGGCGGTACAGAAGCTGCGATAACCGAAATGTCAATAGCTGGTTTTTCAAATATGAAAGCATTAACTAAAAATAATGATATTAATTCTGCATCACGTCCATTTGATAAAAATAGAGATGGCTTTGTCATGGGTGAAGGAGCTGGGATTTTAGTTTTAGAGAGCCTAGATCATGCAAAAAAAAGAAATGCAGAAATTTTGGCAGAAATAATTGGATATGGTGCAAGTGCAGATGCTTTTCATATAACAAGTCCAGATCCTAATGGAGCTGGTGCAATTTTAGCAATGGAGACAGCAATTCAAGATTCAGGTATTAAGAAAAAAGATATTAGTTATATTAATGCGCACGGTACTTCAACTCATTTTAATGATAAAATTGAAACAAAAGCAATCAAGCATGTTTTTGAAAAATATTATAAAGATTTATATGTTACATCTACGAAATCAATGACTGGGCATCTTCTTGGAGCAACTGGTGGCATTGAAGCAATAGCATCTATACTATCCATGCAAAATCAAACAATTGTTCCTACAATTAATTATTCAAACCCTGACCCTGAATGTGATTTGAATTATGTTCCTAATAAATCTATTTCAAAAAAAATTAATTATTCATTATCAAATAATTTTGGATTTGGTGGTCATAATAGCGTAATTATATTTAAATCTGCATAATTTAAAATTGAGAAATTATTTAAAACTTCAAAAAAAAATAGGTTATCAATTTAAAAATATAAATATATTAAAATCTGCTTTAATTCACTCATCATCAAATATGAAAATCAATTACGAAAGATTAGAGTTTTTAGGGGATTCAATAATTGGTGCAGTTGTTTCAGAATATCTTTATAAAAATTTTTTAAATAACAATCAGGGAGAATTATCAAAGCAAAAAAGTTCAATAGTAAATCGTAGCAATCTTAGTGATATTTCAAAAAAATTAAATATAATAAATGATGCGTGTCTCGGTAAATCTATTATAATATCTGACTTATCCACAATTGAAAAAATTAATTGTGATTTATATGAATCTTTGGTTGCTGCAGTATATTTAGATTCTAATTATGAAACTGCAAAAAAATTAATTATAAATACTCTTCTTAAAAAAGGGTTTTCAATAGATGGAATTAATTCAAAAGGATATTTAATCGAATTGTGCTCTAAATTAAATCTAAAAAAACCAGTATTTGAATTTAAAGTGAACAATTTAGATAATATCAAACAAAAATTTTATGTAGAGCTCAAAGTTAAAGATATGATTTTTAAAGGGTATGGTATAAGAAAAAAAGTCGCAGAAAATAACGCTTCAAGAAAAGCACTAAAATTTTTAGGTTTCTAATTTTTTAATACGATCTCTGAGCTTTGCAGCTACTTCATAATTTTCTTCTGATATTGACTTATTCAGGGCGTCAATGAGATTATCTTTGATATCTTTCATATCAAAATTTTGACTAAAAGATTCATATCCTTCATCAAGTGACTGTTTATCAATTATATTATCAAAATTTATTTGTTTTAAGACTTTATCAGATAAAAATATTGGTATATTTTGTCTTAATGCTATTTCAATAGCATCACAAGGTTTACAGTCTAAATTAATAATTTCTTGATTTATTTCTAAATTTATGTTTGAAAAAAAAATGCCATGTTCGTATTTATTAATTATAACGGATTTTATATTGCCACCTAATTTTTTAATTAGATTTATTACTAGTTCATTGCTTCTTGGTCTAGGCAACTTAATATTTTCATTTGTCAATGACAATGATTGAGCCTCATTGCTACTGATAAGTAATGGTATTAAATCATTATTTTTGGAATTTTTTAACAACATAATATAGCTTTTTCTAGATGAGCTATATTCTACTTTTTCAAACGTGAATAATTGCATAATTAAAGTTATGGAATTTGTTATTTATTACAAACTTTTTTTTAGAAGATTTATGTTTGGTATTTCTGTGCAATTAACTTCATTTAATATTGAACAATGATAGGAAATCCAATCTACAAGGTTGATATAACAAAAACATTTGAGAATCATATTATCTTGCTTAATCGGAATATTTATATGTAATTGTTGACTAACTTTTTTAGCTAAAATTTTACTAACTATTTTCATTCTTTTAATATTTTTAGGGTTAAAGGATTCATCTTCAATCCAAATTAAAATAAAATTATCATTTATATTTTTAACAAAAGCCTCAATTTCATTGTGATTCATTTCTGGTATAGAGTGGTTAAATGATAAAATTTTTGAGTTTTCGGCTAATTGAGATTTCAATCTATATGCAATTACATTAAACAAACCATCCTCAGTATAGATTATAGGATTTTTTTTATATATTATTTTAGATAATTTAAATGCAATATTACTTTCATTATTTTTGGAATACATTTGATTTAGTGATTCTAGATGATTAATACTTTTATCAATTAATTCAATTTCTTCTTTATTAATAAAATTAATTTTGTAAAATAAATTAATCATCATTGTGAATGTATATCCAATTGCTGCTCTAGGCTGTAGGCCAATTGGTAGTTTTACGTAATCTGTGATATTATTTTCATTTAATAATTTTAATAATTTTCCTCCTGTAGTGAATCCAATTATATTTTTTACATTTTTATCAATACATTTCTTACATGAAATTAGTGTCTCTTCTGTATTGCCAGAATATGATGATGCTATGATTAAAGTTTTTTCATTGATCCAGTTAGGTATATCATAGTTTTGTACAATATGAATAGGTATTTTTAATGAATTTTTATACAATTCTTTCATAAAAAGCCCTGTTATTGCAGATCCACCCATTCCAAGAATTACAATCTTATCTATATCTTCAAAATTACTTTGAATATTACAATGTTTTTCAAAATTGATTTGCGCATCTTTTATATGCTTTGGTAAGTTGTAAATATCTTTATACATACTGTAATCTAAGTCATTTTTTTCTATTTTTAATTAATTTTACAAATTCAAATAATTCATCATTTAAAAAATTTATAGATTTAATACAATTATTAGCATCATCAAAGAAAGTATCAATCTTAGATTTAATTTCTTTATCTAGATTATTTTCTAAAATAAATTCACGTAATTTTAAAATAGTAAAGTTGATATCATCGTATTTTAAAATTTTATTTATATATTTTTTATCAATTTTTTTTGCTAGTAAAATTGGATATGTTTTTTTGCCCAAAATAATATCACTATTTAAACTTTTTTGCATATTATTTTGATTAGACATTATTTCTAAATAGTCGTCTTGTATTTGGAATCCTCTACCAATGTTAATACCGTAATTAAAAAGATTTTTTATATTTTCATTAGAAAGATTACATATCATTCCACTAATTTGAAGACACATACCTAATAAATAAGAAGTTTTCTTTTCTATCATTTCTAAATATTCTATTTCTGAAACATTTTCTTTTGTCTCAAATTCTTTATCATATGCTTGTCCTTCACATACAGTTATCAAACCTTTATTAAATGCATTTAATACATCTAAACTATAATTAGATTTTGTCATCAAGCTTAGACTTGTTGCAAGTAATAAGTCTCCAGATAAAATTGCAGTTGAATCGTCCCATTTCTCATGAACTGTTTTTTTACCATGTCTGAGTGTATCTTTATCCATTATATCATCGTGAATCAAAGTGAAATTGTGAAGAATTTCAATTGCAAGAGCAGCGTTGTATGATTTTGAGTAATCATTTTTTAGGGATTTACTACATAAAATGACTAATAGAGGCCGTATTCTTTTTCCAGATCCAGATAATGTATATTGATATGTATCAACTAATGTTTTAGGACCTTTTGTGTAGATATTAATTAAATCATTATTAATTTTATCTTTAAGGCTTTTGTATTTTTTAAAGCTCAAGTTTAATATTTCCAAATTCTTTTAATTTATCAAGAACATATTTTTTGATTTTTTCTAAAGTTTTACTGTCTTTAGCTTCAAATCTACAAACAATAACTGGCTGTGTATTTGATGATCTAACAAGTCCCCAACCGTTTTTGAATTTTATTCTAACTCCGTCAATAGTTAAGCATTTGTGATTTTTTGTAAAGTATTTTATCGCATTATCTGCGATTTTAAATTTTTCTTCATCATCTTCGCACTCAAGTCTCATTTCAGGAGTTGATTCATATTTAGGAATTTCTTTATTTAAATCAGATAAGGATAAATTTGATTTGGAAAGTAATCGAAGTAACCTTAAACCAACATACAATGCATCATCATAACCAAAATATTCATCCGCAAAAAATATGTGTCCACTCATTTCTCCAGCAAATAGAGCACCTTCTTGCTTCATTTTATCTTTTATTAAAGAATGACCTGTTTTCCACATCATTGGAGTTCCATTATTTTTTAAAATCATTTTTTCTAGCGCTTCAGAGCATTTAACATCAAATATTACTTTATTATTA
>MDTD01030671.1_pt1 | contig 18522 bp, 14 predicted proteins | sample 811221 | NCBI WGS metagenome assembly MDTD01 (sample SAMN05326646, study PRJNA326480) | marine metagenome | isolation source: seawater | place: Pacific Ocean: South West | collected 2011 | reverse complement strand
TGATTATCAACGGTAATACGCTGAGGTAGCTGTCAAACCTGTCAAGCGCGCCGCCATGGCCTGGCACAAAAGAACCACTATCTTTTATACCCAATCTGCGCTTTACACGCGATTCAAATAAATCACCTGATTGCGCAAAAATACAAACTAAAATAGCGAAACCCCACCCCACAGGTTCAGATAATGACTCGCCTAAAACGAAAGATAGTATAAACACAACCAGTAATGAGCAGAATAAACCTCCAGCAGCACCTGTCCATGTCTTTGACGGACTGATGCTTGGTGCTAGTTTAGGTCCGCCCAATAGACGTCCAAAAATATAAGCCCCAATATCTCCTGCCGAGACCACAGCCACCAGACAAATCAAAATCAAATGGCCATTGTTCTTTGTCAGCAATACCCCTAAAGAAATTGCAGCCAACATTAGAAGTCCAATAAACCCAGGTTCACGCTGTTTGTTCAGAAAAAAACAAACTAGAAAAAAACTGGACCAAAGCAGACCTGTGGCCTCAGTAGATAAGGGTGCAAAAGCTAAAAAGAAAGGCAAGACTAACAGCGTCCATATAAGTCCCATGCGGAGCGTGTAACTTTCGCCTGAAAGCATGCGAGCGGCTTCATAAGCTAGCCAAATGATCGCTGCGCAACCCGCAATAGCTGCATATGGAAAACCTGCAATTACCCCCACAAACAAAGGAATAAAATACAGCGAGCCGATAATTCTCGTCCATAAATCCTCAGCCGACTTCATGTCAGCCACTTATAATAGTTTCGGCAGAATCGATTTCACCTACGTTATCACCACCAAAACGCCTGTTTCGACCGTAATAGTCTTTTATAGCTATTGATAGGTCCTGAATGGTAAAGTCTGGCCACAAAACGTCAGTAAAATGCAACTCAGCATAGCTTATCTCCCACAATACAAAGTTGGACAGGCGCTTTTCACCTCCTGTTCTAATCAGCAAATCAACGTCTGGGAGCAAAGATGTATCCAGTCCCATCTCAAACTCATGCTTTTGCAGTTGATTCTTTTGACTAAATTTTTGAATGGCGGTCTGAGCCGCTTTCAGAATATCCTGGCGCCCTCCATAATTAATCCCAACTGTAAGTGTCATGCGTGTGCATTTTTCTGTCTGTTGTTCAGCATGTGTAAATGCTTCTTGCAAGTCTTGGTCAAATGCTGTTCTGTCGCCAATAATGAGCAGTCGAATATCATCATCGACCAACTGCTGGATATCGTTTTTAAGAAACTTTCTCATCAAGCCAAGTAGGCTTGATATTTCAGCCTGTGACCGTTTCCAGTTTTCACAGGAAAATGCAAACACAGTCAAATGCTGAATACCATGTTTAGCTACAGAACGGGCAATTGTCTTAAGATTCTGCACGCCATGATCATGGCCGGCAATTATCTTTAACGCATTCTGCCGCGCCCAACGCCGATTGCCGTCCATGATAATTGCCAGATGTCTTAATACCATCAATTCACCCTCATACACTCAGGATATCTTTTTCCTTCTTAGCGAGCATGTCATCAACTTTTGAGATATGAGTGTCTGTTAATTTTTGTACTTCATTTTCCAGACCATGACGCTCGTCTTCTGACATCCCACCCTCTTTTTCAGCCTTGCGCACAGCTTCAATCGCGTCTCTGCGTATGTTTCTTATGGCAACACGACTGGCTTCAGCATATTTACCAGCGACCTTCACCATTTCCTTACGCCGTTCCTCACTCAAATCCGGAATGGGAATGCGAATAACAGAGCCTTCAACCTGTGGATTTAGCCCAAGACCAGACTCGCGAATGGCCTTTTCTACTGCCTCAGACAGTCCTGCATCCCATACGGTAACTGTTAATAAACGTGATTCAGGAGCAGAGACATTACTCAATTGATTCAGCGGCATTTTTGAGCCGTACGCATCAACAAGCACAGGGTCAAGCATTGTGGTTGATGCTCGACCAGCCCGGAGACCTGAAAAATCATTAGAAAGGTTGACAACTGACGCATCCATCCTGCGGCTTACATCATTCATATCGACCATAAGACCCCCTTTTTTTACTATTATCTTTATTAATTCCAATCCAGGCTGCAGCATAAAAGGACTAGCGGGTACCTGCTTCATTGACAAGAGTAAATGCCCCATCATGTTTCAACACACTATTAAATCCACCCGAATTAGAAATTGAAAACACTAAGATTGGGATATCATTTTCGCGTGAAAGCGAAATCGCAGAGGCATCCATGACCTTCAAGTCACGTGAAAGCACATCTATGTAACTCAGAGCGTCATAACGTTTTGCATAGGCATTCTTTTCTGGATCAGAGTCATAAACACCATCCACCCGCGTTCCTTTTAGTAAGGCATCACAATTCATTTCTGAGGCTCTAAGAGCGGCAGCTGTATCTGTTGTAAAGAAAGGATTACCAGTGCCAGCTGCAAAAATTACAATGCGGCCCTTTTCCATATGACGCATAGCTCTGCGCCGGATATAGGGCTCACAAACAGCACTGATTGGCAAGGCAGACATGACTCTTACAGGAACATCTTTTTGTTCCAACGCACTCTGCATTGCCAGCGCATTCATCACCGTAGCCAGCATCCCCATGTAATCACCCGTGGCCCGTTCCATACCAGCAGCAGCGCCCGATACGCCCCTAAAGATATTTCCGCCGCCAATAACCAAACAGACTTCTATGCCCCGCTCCGAAACGCCTTTGATCTCCTCAGCAACACGCAGAACCATATCTGTGTCGATACCATAAGGCTGCTTACCCATCAGTGATTCGCCAGAAATTTTTAGTAAAACACGCTTATAGAAGAAACTGTTCATTTATGAATTATTCCCGGTTAACTGACTGTTCAGGCAGTCGTTCTTGATCCTTAGCCAATATGAATCACAATGCCATTTATCTCTCAAAGAAGAAAGACTTAGCTCACAAAAAACCCCAAGCCAACATAGACTTGAGGCAAAGTCGTCTGCTAGATTAAATGTTCAGCAGATCAACCGCCAAGCTGGGCGGCAACTTCTGCTGCAAAGTCTGTTTCTTCTTTTTCAACCCCTTCACCAAGATTGAATTGACCAAAGGCTGTTAAAGCTATCGCCGAACCAACATCCTTGGCTGCCTTCTCAATAACTCCACTTACCTTACTTTCACCGTCAACAACAAACGTCTGTTCAAGAAGAACAACTTCCTCGTAATATTTACGCATACGTCCCTCGACCATCTTTTCAGCGATATCCTGCGGCTTGCCAGATGCTTTGGCCTGTTCAATAAGAACGTCACGTTCCCTCTGGACCATTGTTGGGTCAAGGTCATCAATAGACAAAGATGCTGGCGATGTTGCGGCAATATGCATAGCCAATTGCTTGCCGAGAACTACTAAGGAACCTTCATCAGCAGAAGAAGATAAACCGACCAAAACACCAATTCGGCCAAGGCCATCGGCGACTGCATTATGCATATAAGGGACAACGAGACCTGATTCTACTGATACTTTGTGCATACGGCGCAGAGTCATGTTCTCACCAATCGTAGCAATTTTCTGTGTTAGCTCCTCTTCAACTGTACGACCAGTACCTGGGAAATCTGCAGCTTTCAGCGCTTCAAGGTCATTTACACCTAGTGCCATATCAGCAAGCGCTTTTGCAAAATTCTGAAATTCATCATTACGTGACACAAAATCAGTTTCGGAATTTAATTCAACCAGCGCGCCTACCCCGCCAGATACACTGGCAGCAACTACGCCTTCTGATGCAACCCTACCTGATTTTTTCGCCGCAGCAGCCAGACCTTTAGTCCGAAGCCAGTCAACAGCAGCATCCATGTCACCATTTGTTTCCTTCAGTGCTTTTTTGCAGTCCATCATGCCTGCTCCTGACTTCTCACGAAGTTCTTTTACCTGTGCGGCTGTAACGCTCATCTCTCTAGTTCCTCTTGAATTCCGACAAAAATAGGGATGGCCGAATTTATTGAAATTGGTCATCTTTGTTTTTCACTAAATAGGCGGATATAACCCTTTAACAATAATGGATTGCTATGTAGATGCCTGTTCTGTTGCATCCTTGTCTGTAGTTGTTTCTTCAGCAGCGTCAGATTGCGCAATTTCAGATGGCGCCTCATCAGCTGGTTGGGCATCTGTTGCCTCTGCAGAAGCCTCAGCTAAAGTTGGTTCCTCAGGTGCAACTTCAGCAGAGCCAATATCTGTTCCACTTGCCATTAGTTCAGCCTGCAGGCCATCCAAGACAGCAGTTTGTGCGAGCTCACAATATAGAGTGATCGACCGCATTGCATCATCATTTCCTGGTATTGGAAAATCAACACCGGCTGGGCTGGCATTACTATCGATCACAGCCACTATAGGGATATTCAATTTATTAGCTTCAAGAACAGCAATATCTTCCTTGTTAGTGTCGAGAATAAACAACATGTCAGGAAGACCACCCATTTCTTTAATTCCGCCAAGTGTTAATTCAAGTTTGTCACGTTCTCTCGTCAGTTGAAGAATCTCTTTCTTACCTAACTGGCTGACCTCATCACTTGACAGTCGGCCCTCTAACTCACGCAAACGTTTTATTGATTGCGATACAGTGGCCCAATTGGTGAGCATACCACCTAGCCATCTATGATTTACATAATATTGGCCACAGGCTTTGGCTGTTTCAGCAATTTTATCTGCTGCAGCTCGCTTCGTGCCGACGAATAAGATGCGACCGCCTTTAGCGGCAGTGTTCCGCATTGCTTCCAACGCCCGGCCAAGCAAAGGCACTGTCTGCTGCAGATCAATAATATGAATTCCGTTTCGCTCGCCAAAAATGAAACTTTCCATTTTTGGATTCCAACGTCTAGTATGATGTCCGAAGTGCACACCTGCTTCTAGCAATTGACGCATTGTGAATGTAGCCGCGGCCATAGCCTTACTCCTTTTCCGGTTTTACCTCCATGAGAGTTTAGAAAGAGCCTGGCTCTCACCGGACGGTCCGGACAGAAGTTGCTATCCAAACCACCCCCATGTGTGATGTAGTCGGTGTACTAACTTATGTCACAGCGAATTGCAAGCACAGAAAAGCATAAAGCCACCTAAATCCGCTCAAATATCCTGAATCCTGCTCACGCCCCTTACTGATTTCAATCCTTCGCGCAAAGTTCCACTTAACCTGAATTTATAGGCCATTGAAACCTCAACTATTTCTGTGCCCGTATCAATAAAGAATTTCAGCGGTGCATGGCCGCCGCCGTCATTTCGCAAAAGCGCCTTGATGTCGTCCAGACAATCAAGGTCGTCAATCCAAAGCCCTAACCCTATTTGGTTTTGAGCAATAACATCTTCCAAAGGTTGCAAACGCACACCAAGCAATCTAATTGTTTCATTTTCACGGCGCGCATCCGCAGTCACAAGCAACGCCCCCTCACTTTTCAACAGATCCCGATACTGCAATAAGGTGTCTGAGAATAAGGTCACTTCAAACGAGCCAGATTTGTCCGTTAATTGAACGAACGCGAATCTGTTACCCTTGCCTGAAACACGTTCCTGTACAGAAGATATCTGCCCGGCTAGACGAAGGCGCGTCGGGTCCTGTTCAGATATTTTCTCAATCACCTGGTCAGAACGAGTTATTTTTAGACGCTTTAGAAGAGTTTCATATTCATCCATTGGGTGAGACGAAAGATATAGACCAAGTGCTTCAAATTCGAGCCTAAGCTTATCTGCATGTGTCCAGTCCGGACCATCTGAAAGACGAAAAGCTGGTGCGGCATCTGGCGCATCGCTTCCAAATAAACTGCTCTGGGTGGATACAGCTTCCCGCCGGAAAAATTCCGCTTGTGAAAGAATTTGGTCAATTGCCTCAAATGTTTGACGCCTATTACCGTGCACACAATCTAATGCCCCGGCTTTAACCAAATTTTCCAATTGTCGTTTATTACAAGCTTCCTTAGGCATTCGTTTGGCAAAATCTTCAAGAGATTGAAATGGGCCCGAACGCTCTTTTTCCTGATTAAGCTTTTCCATTGCCTCTGCACCGACATTACGGACAGCGCCAAGTGCATAGCGCAAAGCAAGTTTCTCTTGCGCGCAACTTTCAACCCGAAATGTCGACCCTGATTTATTCAAATCCGGTGGCAAAACGTCGATCTGATTCTGACGGCAATCCTGCCGGAACACAGCAAGCTTGTCTGTGTTACCATAATCAAGAGTCATGGATGCTGCCATAAATTCGACAGGATAGTTTGCCTTTAAAAAGGCTGTCTGATAGCAAACCAGCGCGTAAGCAGCAGCATGAGATTTATTAAATCCATAGCCCGCAAATGAAGCAATCTGTTCAAAAATGTCTGAAGCTAGTTGCGCGCTAATATTATTTTTGCCAGCGCCTTTGACAAAAATATCACGCTGTTGATCCATCTCCTCTTTAATTTTTTTACCCATGGCACGGCGCAAAAGATCCGCGCCGCCTAATGTATATCCGGCCAGATCACGTGCTGCTTGCTGCACCTGTTCTTGGTAAATCATTATACCATAAGTTTCTGCCAGAATTGGTTCCAGCAGCGCATGCATATAAACAACCTCCTCGCGGCCATGTTTGCGGCTGATATAGGCGGGGATGTTCTCCATTGGCCCAGGCCGGTACAGGGCCACAACAGCAATAATATCTTCAAACCGGTCAGGCTTCAGCCCCCGCAAAACCTCACGCATGCCACTTGATTCTAGCTGGAACACGCCGACTGTATCCCCATCAGTCAGCATCTGGAATGTCTTAGCGTCATTCAGGGGAATGCTGTTAATATCCACATCAATACCCCGTATTTTGAGCAGGCTGACAGCCTTATTTATGACGGTCAGTGTTTTAAGTCCTAAAAAGTCAAATTTGACTAAGCCAACCTGTTCAACAGCTTTCATATTAAATTGAGTTACTGGCATATCAGAACGTGGATCACGATAAACAGGAACCAGTTCAGGCAGATATCTGTCTGCAATTACAAGGCCAGCTGCATGTGTTGAGGCATGTCTGTACAGGCCTTCAAGCTTAATTGCCGTTGAAACCAGATGTTCGACTTGTTCATCCGAATCCCGAAGAGTTCGCAGCTCATCCTCTGAAACCAATGCTTGCTCAATAGTGGTTGGATTTGCCGGATTATTAGGTACTAGCTTAGCGATACGATCGACCATCCCATACGGCATATCCAAAACCCGGCCCACATCACGTAGCGCCGCACGCGCCTGTAAAGTTCCAAAGGTAATGATCTGAGCAACTCTGTCCTTGCCATATTTATCCTGAACATAGCGAATGACTTCTTCACGTCTTTCCTGACAGAAATCGATGTCAAAATCCGGCATGGATACCCGCTCTGGATTCAGGAAACGTTCGAAAAGCAGCCCCCAGCGAATAGGGTCAAGATCTGTAATCTGCAAGGCCCACGCCACAACTGACCCTGCCCCTGAACCGCGCCCTGGACCCACAGGTATCTGCTGATCTTTTGCCCATCTAATGAAATCAGAGACAATCAAAAAATAGCCTGGGAATTCCATATTGATGATAATATCAAGCTCTTCATCCAGACGATCGGCATAAGCTTTCTTTTGTTTCGGACTGCCATCAAAATAGCTGTTTGGCTGTCTTTCCAATGCTGCCAGACGATTGGCCAATCCTTCTGCGGCCAGACTTCGCAAATGCTCATTTTCGTCAGTTGAATCTGTTGAAGGCAGAATAGGCTTGCGCTGGCCCACAACGAAACTGCAGCGCTTTGCAATTTGTAAAGTGTTATGAACAGCTTCTGGCAAGTCAGCGAAAAGCTGAACCATTTGTGCTGCTGTTTTGAAGTAATGATGGGGTGTTATGCCTCTTTCGTCCATACTAGCCAGGCGTTCAGACTGGGCAATACATCTAAGAACACGCTGTGGCACATGCATTTGCTCAGTTTCAAAATGACAGTCATTTGTGGCCACAAGCGGCAGATCTATCTCATCAGCAAGCGCTAGTAACAACGCCTCTGCAACTTCTTCTTGAGCACGCCCATGCCGTTGAAGTTCAATATAGGCATTTTTGCCAAAAACTGACTTTAGCCATTTTGCACGCCTAGCAGTTGTTTTGTCCTGTCCATGCCAGGCAGGCTGTCCCAGAAATCCAGACAAATAGCCCCCGGATAAGAGTAGTAAACCTGTTATTCTTTGTGCCAGATTTTTACATAGAATTTCGGGTTTTTGGCTAGGGTCAGTTGTTAGCAAGGCTTTTGAAATCAGGTCACTCAGGTTTACATAGCCAGCCTCATTTTGCGCAAGGAGAACAACCTCACCTAATCCATCTTGATCCCGCAGATTGACCACGGCCCCAATGATCGGCTGGATGCCGATTTTCATCATCTTCTGGGTGAATTCAAAGGCACCAAATAAATTAAAGCTGTCTGTAATTGCAAGGGCAGGCTGATGATCTGCCGATGCCAATTCAGCCAGTTTATTCAGACGCAAAGTGCTTTCAGATAAAGAATATGCGGAATGAACACGCAAATGCACAAAACCTGCGTGGCCATAAGATTGCCTTTTATCGTCAGCAGAATTAACTGTACTTAACTCATTCATAGGAGCTTATCCGCTTGATATTGCCATTTTCAAGTTCCAGGATCTCATCCATCTTCGCAGCCAGTTTCTGATTATGCGTGACAATCAAAGCCGCGGTATCTGTGCCATGCACAATCCTCTGCAAGGACTGAAAAACTGTTTCACCTGTTTCCGGATCAAGATTGCCGGTTGGCTCATCAGCCAGAAGTATGGCTGGCGCATTTGCAACCGACCTAGCGATCGCAACACGCTGCTGTTCACCGCCAGATAACAGGCCAGGCCGGTGCGTTGCTCGGTCAGATAGACCAATCATTTCCAGCAAAAGCTTTGCTCTTTTTTCTGACTCAGTGCGGCTCAGGCCATTCAGCATTTGTGGTATCATAATATTCTCTAATGCACTGAATTCAGGAAAAAGACGGTGAAACTGAAACACCATGCCAATATGACTGCGGCGCAATTGCGTGCGCTTGCGCTCCGGCAGGCTAGTTGCGTTCGTGCCATTTATCCAAATCTGCCCGGACTTGGGTTGTTCCAACAATCCTGCCAAATTCAGCAATGTTGTCTTCCCTGCCCCTGATGGTCCAACTAAGGCTGTTATCCGCCCGGGATGTAGCATCAAGTTGGCGTCACTTAGAACATCAATTCGCCGTCCAGCCTGAACATAGCTATGGGTAATCATCTCCAGTTTCAAAATGTGTTTTTGTTCATTCATAGCGCAACACCTCAGCCGGAGAAATGCTGGCCGCGCGCCATGCCGGATACAGGCTAGCAACAAAGCTCAACGCAAGGGCCATTGCAACTACAGACAATACCTCTGAGAGATCAACAACTGCAGGCAGTTTCGCTAAATAATAAATTTCAGCTGGGAATAAGGTTGTGTCCGCAATCCGTTCAATAAACTTCTTTATCGCGTCAATATTCCAGCATACTAAAAGACCCAGAGCTGTTCCAAATAGCGTGCCTATTCCGCCGATACTGGCGCCTGTCATAAGAAAAATTCGCATAATGGAAGCCGAGCTTGCTCCCATGGAACGCAAGACGGCAATGTCAGCATTCTTTGACCTGACCAACATGATCATTGACGAAACGATATTAAAGGCAGCAACCAATATGATCAGTGTGAGAATAAGGAACATCACATTCCTTTCAACCTGCAGCGCATTAATGAAAGTCCGGTTTTTTTCTTGCCAGTCAAAAAGACGATAAGACCGGCCAAGACGAGCCTTTATAGCAGCTGAGACGCGTTCAATCTTTAGAGGGCTGCTAGAATACAGCTCAATGCCTGTAACAGCGTCCGGCAGATTAAAAAATGACTGTGCCGCAGACAGAGGCATAAAGACGAAGCTGCTGTCATATTCATGCATGCCAACTTTAAACAATCCAGCAATTTTATAGGTTCGGCGTGTGGGTACAGATCCAAAGGCTGTTGTGCGTCCCTTTGCAGACAACAGGCTGATCTGCTCGCCAGGCTTCACACCTAAATTGAAGGCCATAGTCTCACCAATCAAGATACCGCCCCCGTCCCTGAAGCCAGCAATCGCTTGTTGTGATAGGCTATCCCAAAGCGGCTTTCGGGCGGCCAGATCTGACCAAATCACCCCCCGTACAACTGCGCCCAGTGCATTGCGCGATGAGGTAGCCATGACCTGGCCCTGAATTTGAGGTGTGGCGGCAACTATGGTCGGAATTTCAGAAAGCTGAAAAGAGACTTCATTATAATTTTCAAGTGGTTGTCCATTCGTTTTGAACACCCCTATATGTCCATTTAGCCCCAAAATCCGGTCAATCAATTCCGCGCGAAACCCATTCATTACACTCATAACAATGATTAGTGTTGCCACTCCAAGGGTTATGCCCAGAAATGAAAACCATGCGATGACGGATATAAACCCCTCCGCTCGTCTGGCCCGCAAATATCGCAAAGCCAGAAACCTCTCAACAGGTTTTATGAACATAAGTCAGTCCCCGTTCTCTTTTAGCGCAAACACTTGTCTGTCCTCTTCTCAGAATCAGTCTGACAGGGCAGCCTGAAGCCTTGCTGAAGCTTCACTTATCGTGACTTCCTCTAAAGCACCCGTTTGCCTGTTTTTGATTTCCACAACCCCTTTTTCAACTGACCGTGGACCGGCGATGACCTGCCAAGGCAAGCCAATTAAATCTATTGAAGCCAGCTTTGCTCCAGCACTGTCACTGCTGTCATCGAGAAGAACATCGAAACCTGCAGCTTTAGCGTCTTGATAAAGTTGGTTGGTAATGCTGTCGGTCCTGGCATGACCTGGTTTCAAATTTACTATTCCAGCGTCAAAGGGGCTAATGCTGGCAGGCCAGACAATGCCTTTGTCATCGTGGCTCGCTTCAATAACAGCGCCAACCAGACGGGAGACACCGATGCCGTATGACCCCATATGAAGTGCTGTCATTTCTCCATCCGGGCCAGGCACGATTGCCCCCATTTTCTGGGAATATTTTGTGCCAAAATAAAATATATGACCAACTTCAATCCCTCGCTTGTTTAACAGGTCACTCTCTGCTACGGGACAAGTCCCCTCATGATGTGTTTCATCAGTCTTTGCATACAGAGAAGTGTATCTGTCAACTACAGGCTGAAGGTCTTCATCATAGCTGATATCTGCGACCAGATTGGTCTTCAGCCAGTCTTTATGAAAAAACACACCACTCTCTCCCGTATCTGCGAGTATGATGAATTCATGGCTGAGATCACCGCCAATCGGGCCTGTGTCCGCCTCCATCGGTATGGCGGTAAGACCCAACCTTTCAAAAGTCTTAAGATAGGAAACAAACATCCGATTATAGGCTTTGCGGGCCTCATCTTGTGACAGATCGAACGAGTAAGCATCTTTCATCAGAAACTCGCGTCCCCGCATAACCCCAAAGCGAGGGCGGACCTCATCTCGAAATTTCCACTGAATATGATAAAGATTCAGCGGCAGGGATTTATAGCTCCTTAGATGCGTGCGGCAGATATCTGTAACCTGCTCTTCATTGGTCGGGCCGTATAGCATATCCCTATCATGTCTATCTTTTAACCGAAGCATCTCCAGACCATAATCGTCATAGCGGCCCGATTCCTGCCAAAGTTCCGCAGGTTGAATTGTTGGCATTTTAATTTCATGCGCGCCAGAAGCATTTTGCTCCTCCCGAACAATCCGTTCAATTTTATTGAGGACTTTGAGGCCCAGAGGTAGCCATGAATAAATCCCCGCACTGGATTGCTGAATCATACCAGCCCGTAACATCAGACGGTGAGAGACAATCTGAGCCTCTTTAGGGTTTTCTTTCAGTACGGGAAGAAAATACTGGGATAGTCGCATGAAACCTCAGCTCCAGAACAAAATAACACGTTAAATTCAGACAAGTGTGACCTTAATCGAGACGTCATCAGAAGTTGTTTTGACGGCTGTAGTGTAGGGGGATTCACAAGTTTCATGCAAGCCTTGTTAAAGGATGGCAAAGGGGGCTGACAGCAAAGGCGAAGCCGTCCATATATAAACTGCAGAAAATTTGTGATAATACAGTTACACACAAAACCGCCTGCAGGATGAACAGTTGAAGAATTGCTGGCCAAAGAGACCTGATCAATGACAGAATCGACATTTCCAAACACACGTATGAGACGTCTGAGGCAATCTGTATTTATTCGCGATTTAGTGCAGGAGCAGCGTCTGCACTGTTCTGATTTGGTCTGGCCGCTCTTTGTTTGCGAAGGTGAGAATACCACAGAAGACATCGCCAGCATGCCGGATGTAAAACGTTATTCGGTGGACCGTATTGTTGAGAAGGCGAAGACGGCAACAGATTTGAACATTCCTGCGATTGCCTTGTTTCCAAAAACGCCTGACCAGCTGAAGGATGCTGCTGGCAGTGAGGCCCTAAATGACCAGAATTTAGTTTGCAAGGCTGTTCGCGCTGTAAAGGCGGCCTTTCCGGACCTGGGTATTATCTGCGATGTGGCACTTGACCCTTACACAAATCACGGTCATGACGGTGTGCTTAATGATCAGGGCAGAATTGAAAATGAGAGAACCGTCGACAAGTTAGTTGAACAAGCCCGTGTTCTGGCAGCAGCAGGCTGTGATATAATTGCCCCTTCGGATATGATGGATGGCCGTGTTGGGGCAATCCGTTCAATGCTGGAATCTGACGGATATCCAAATATGATCATACTATCTTATGCCGTAAAATACGCATCCGCCTTTTATGGTCCTTTCAGAGATGCTGTTGGAGCTGGCCGGAAGCTGGGAAGTGATAGCAAGAAAACCTATCAGATGAACCCGGCGAATTCAGATGAAGCCCTGCGTGAGGTGGCGCTAGATATTGCAGAAGGTGCGGATATGGTGATGGTTAAACCCGGCATGCCATATCTGGATATTATTAGGAGAGTAACAGATAGCACTTCTCTTCCTTGTCTGGCCTATCAGGTTTCTGGCGAATATGCGATGACACAGGCTGCGGTTCAGGCAGGGTGGCTAGATAAGCGTGCAGTTGTGTTTGAAAGCATGATGGCGTTTAAACGTGCAGGGGCCAGCGGCATTCTGACCTATTTTGCCCCCTACATTGCAGACTTCCTGAACCAAAAATAAAACAGGGTAAATTTCTGAAATAAACTAGAACTGGTCGGATTCCTCTTTAACAAAAAGGAGACACCCGTTAACTTAAAGCATTAAGTGTCACATTAGGAGTCTGACATGACCGGCCTATCACCAGATGATATCCATGCGGCTGCCAAACAGCTGTCTGGCCAAATCATTCACACTCCTACCTTGCCTGCACCAGCTTTGTCCCGACTATTAGGATGTAATCTGTTTCTGAAACATGAACAGTTGCAGCATACCTCATCATTTAAAGCCCGCGGCGCTTATCTTGCCATTACAGCGCTGACTGATTCGCAACGCGCAAAGGGTGTGATCACTATGTCTGCAGGCAATCATGCACAGGCTGTCGCCTATCATGCGCAGAAGCTGAATGTTCATGCGACCATCGTAATGCCCATGCAAACCCCCTTTGCTAAGGTTGAGCGGACCCGTGCCTTTGGGGCGGAAATTGTGTTTGAAGGGCGCAACCTTAATGAATGTGAAAAGACAGTAGCTCAACTGCAAAAGGAACGCGGCTACAGCCTTATTCACCCCTATGACGATGCACATGTCATCCGCGGTCAAGGAACTGTCGGTCTTGAAATCTTAGACAGCGTTCCTGATCTCGACTGTCTTGTGGTGCCTATTGGCGGCGGTGGTTTAATTGGCGGCATTTCGCTGATTGCAAAAGCGATAAAGCCAGATATTGAAGTGATTGGCGTAGAGGCAGAGCTTTATGCTTCTATGCACCAGACCTTGAACGGGCAGACTCCATCTGTTGGCGGAGAGACTATCGCGGAGGGGATCGCTGTAAAGGTGCCAGGCACGCTGACAGTGCCACTGGCAAAGGCCTTTGTTGATGATATTCTGATGGTTACAGAACAACAATTAGAATGGGCTGTTGGCGCGCTTGCGGAACAACAAAGAATCATTGCCGAGGGTGCAGGAGCAGCTGGCATTGCTGCCCTGTTCGCTAATGAGCAGAAATTTGCAGGCAAAAAGGTTGGGGTTGTGATTTGCGGCGGCAACATTGATATGCGGCTTCTAGGTACAATTTTAAACCGCAACATGATGTCAGATGGGCGTCTAGTCAGGTTAAGGATCGATATATCGGATGAGCCGGGTATGCTGGCCTCAATTTCCGCAGCCATCGGTGAATGCGGCGGGAACATCGTAGAGATTTATCATCAGCGTATGTTTTATGATGTTCCAGCAAAACTAGCCAAAATCGACGCTGTTGTCGATACAAGGGGACAGGCACATGTACAGGAGATAATCGCTGCTTTGGTGGCGAGGCAGTTTCATGTGTCCATTATTGATGAGCAGTCATCGTAAACGAGCCAGCTTCGCCTTTGAAAAAAGACACGTTAATATCTTGTAAATATCTAAAATCTGTCTGACAGTAGAAGTATGGACCAGGCAAAATCGATTTTTAGCCAATTGCCATTACGGTTGCGCGTTACCCGCAGCCAAAAATGCGCTTATCTGCCTGATCGAACAGAACAACGTTTGGCAACAGATATATCTGAACATCCTCAGGCACACGACCGGCTTGCTGAAACAGGCTTTAGACGTGTAGAGAATTGGGTTTATAAACCCGCATGTCCAAACTGTAACGCCTGCAAGCCTATCCGGGTGAAAGCAGCGCAGTTCAAGCCATCACGCAACATTACCCGAATTCAGACAGCAAACAGAGATCTAAAACGAAACCTGTCAACAGGTCGCTTAAGCCTTGATCATTATGATATGTTTCAGCGATACCTTGGCCACAGGCACGAAGATGGTCAGATGGCTAGCATGAGCTTTGATGAGTTTTCAGCCATGATACTAAACAGCCCCATCGATACAACATTGACCGAATATGTGGACACTGAAGACAGATTGATGGGCTGTATCCTAGTAGATAGACAACGTGACGGGCTGAGTGCAGTATATAGTTTTTTCCAACCAGAGGAAGAAAAACGTTCATTAGGCAGTTTCATGATTGTTGAGTTGATCGAAAGATGCACTGAACTTGGCCTACCTTATGTTTATCTGGGCTATTATATCGAGCAAAGCCGAAAAATGTCTTACAAGGCCAGGTTCAAACCTTATCAGATATTCAGCGAAGGCAACTGGCAGGACCAGTGACCTTGATCGCACAAAGTTGCTAACGTCGGAACAGTGAGTTATTTGAACCGCGCTGGGCGCGGGAACCCGGTGGGGGGCATCCGCCCAGCACTGCCGCGACGCCCCTGCCAAGCTAGAAGGTCTTTTTCAGTGCGGGTACGGCCACCCATCTTCCATGATAAACCACCCTCAAGGCTAAATGTTTTCACATCCGCAAGATGGCCATCTTTGTAACGCTGCAAAATCACACCCTTGCCTCTGGTCATTTCAGACACCTCACTCAGAGGAAAGACCAGAAGACGCCTGTTCTGACCAACAACAGCAACATAGTCACCTTCAACAGTACTGCAAACGACCGCACGCGCACCCAATGGTAAATTAAGGACCTGTTTTCCGTTGCGGGTCTGGGCTAATGCGCTGTCCATATCAACAAGAAGCCCATGGCCTTTATCTGATGCAACTAGCAATTTACCTTTGCCAGCTTTCACGATGTTCACCAATGGTACATCTGCTGGGACATCCATCATCAAGCTGAGTGGCTCACCAAACCCACGTCCCTTTGGCAATTTATCACATCCTAATGTATAAAACCGGCCGTTTTCAGCGAAAACCAGAAGCTTGTCAGTAGTCTCTGCATGTAAGGCAAAACGTGGCCCGTCACCATCCTTGAATTTGAACTTTGTAGACAGTTCCATATGACCCTTCATGGCCCTTATCCAGCCTTTTTCTGAGCAGATTACTGTGACCGGTTCCTTTTCAATCAGCAATTCAGTGACATCAAAATTTATTGTTGGCGCATCAGACAGCGTGGTGCGGCGGTGGTCAGTTTTCACAAAATCAGCCCGCATGGTCTTTATCTGGCCAGATACAGTCTGCCACTGCTCATCCTCATCACCAAGCAAGCGCATCAGCTCTCCTTTTTCAACTAGAAGCTCATCTCGTTCGGTGCGCAGACCTTCTTCTTCAAATCGCCGCAAAGATCGGAGTCGCATATCCAGAATAGCATTTGCCTGCACATCACTCAGTGCAAAATGTGACATCAACTCATCACGCGGGTGAACGGATTCCCTGATAATGGCGACAACTTCATCAAGATTCAGAAAAACGACCAGATAGCCTTCAAGAATTTCAATCCGGCGCTCAATTTTATCCAATCGATGCCTGCTGCGACGCAGCAATACATCCCTGCGGTGGGCCAGCCATTCCTTCAAGGCTTCTTTCAGGGAAAGGACTGAGGGGCGTCCTGAACTGTCCAATACATTTAGATTAAGGGAAATCCTGGTCTCCAGTTCTGTTAATTTGAACAGACTTTCCATAACAGCCTCTGGTTCAAGTCGACGCGATTTGGGCTCCAGAACAATCCGTATATCTTCTGCAGATTCATCCCGTATATCTGCAAGAACAGGCAGCTTTTTAGCCAGCAGCATTTCAGCCATTTTTTCAATCAGCCGAGATTTTTGAATCTGATAAGGAATTTCAGTAATAACAATTTGCCATGTCCCGCCTTTTTCCCTTTCGATTTCCCAACGGGCACGCAGGCGAAACCCTCCTCGGCCTGTCGCATAGGCCTGACGGATTTGCTCTACAGGTTCAACCAGAATGCCGCCTGTCGGCAAATCAGGCCCCTTGACATAATTCAGAAGTGTATCCACGGAAGCATTTGGATATTTAATCAGATGCAAGGCCGCGTCTGCCAATTCAATGACGTTATGCGGCGGGATGGCTGTTGCCATGCCCACTGCAATGCCTTGTGCGCCGTTGGCAAGTAAGTTTGGAAACGCTGCAGGCAACAGAACCGGTTCCTCTGCCTCTCCATCATAAGTGGGTCTGAAATCAATAGCATCTTCATCAATGCCATCAAGCAACAACTTGGCGACATTTGTCATACGGGCCTCTGTATAGCGCATCGCAGCAGCATTATCACCATCGATATTGCCAAAATTTCCCTGTCCGTCCACAAGCTGATAACGCATGGCGAAATCCTGTGCCAGCCTAACCATCGCATCATAGATAGCCGCATCACCATGCGGATGAAACTTACCCATGACATCACCAACCACACGGGCAGATTTCTTGAATCCATGGTCGGGATCTAATTTAAGCTGACGCATAGCAAATAAGAGCCGCCGATGCACAGGTTTCAGTCCATCCCGCACATCAGGCAAGGACCGCGATGTAATAGTTGAAAGGGCATAAGCGAGATAACGTTCGGATAAAGCTGCAGAAAATTGTGTTTTCGGCGACTGTTCCTGCTGCAGAATATCTTCTGACATGACATCCTCTTTTAAAACAACAGGCGGCAACCTGTTGCGACTAAAGTCAACAAAATATAGTAGGTCTAGGCATTATATGACACTATATTATGTGACGTTATAGCGTTTAGATACTAAATGCGCCAGTCTCAAACGTGCAGTTGGCAGCTCTTTCTGAATTAAACTGAATACGCGACGGGATACGAAGTACCCAGTAAGGGTTAAGCCATCCACCAAAGCTGAGTCTGAGAGAGGCGCAGTGACTTGATTAGGTTGCAAAAAGCATGGAAGTTGAAGCAAGCGATCGGCATAGTGACCTGCATGATCACGGTGCACCGCCCGTCCAGATCGCGGACTCACATAAATAAGAGCGTCTGTCAAACCGGAGACAGCGCAGCTGTTCAAGTTTAGACCAAAACCAAGCTGATCTAGCAGGTTCATTTCCCATTTCACGTAAAAGACAAGCCAATCTTCCAGATTATCCGCTAAACAAATAATATCGATTAACGCCGTTGTTGCCTGCCAGACAGAAACATTCGCTTCTCGTTCTGGCAGGCTCACATCAAGAATCGCACAGCAAGATGAAAGACCAGCTAGCTTAACCGCATCATCTAAAAACACAGCTGAGGGGTTTCTGACCAGCTCAAGCTGATATGTTCCTAGCTGCTCAGATAAGCGCGCTCGCCATTGTGCCTGAACCATATTACCAATTTGCACTGTTCCCCGCTTACTTGCCGAATCATAAGCGTGCACAAGACCAGAATGCCGTCCGTTTTCTAATGTGAGTAGGCTGGCAACAGCGTTCCGTTCTCCATGCGGACGAATGGATAAAATTAGGCCCTCATCAGTCCATTCAGGCATTGAAATCCAGATTCCATGTGATGTATCTGTCCCTGTCATCCATCCAGTCTTTGCGATATTTAACATGGGACATCAGATGAATACGCCGCTCAAGTACTTTTTCTAATTCTATGCGAGCCGCCTGACCTATCCGTTTGATAGTTTTTCCCCCCTTGCCTAGG
>MDTD01172948.1_pt1 | contig 18523 bp, 17 predicted proteins | sample 811221 | NCBI WGS metagenome assembly MDTD01 (sample SAMN05326646, study PRJNA326480) | marine metagenome | isolation source: seawater | place: Pacific Ocean: South West | collected 2011 | reverse complement strand
CAGTTTTGTAACATCAATATTAGTAGAGTGCCGGAGCCGTGTAGTGTCCATAAATGACATTGTGAGACTGTTTAAGCAGCTAACGTCTTTATGCTCACTAGTAACAAATACAGGCGTAAGACCGTTAAAGCTATTAACAATACTGATAGAGAAGTTGAGCCAAGTGTCAGCATACCCCTGACCGTATCTATCGGCCAGATATCCAGTACTATCACGTAACTGTCTAATTGGTTGCGCTGCTTCTGGAAAAGTATAAGTCCATTTGCAGAATGCGCCATTATCACTGATCTTTTCCTCTAATTCGATACCTTTGCGGAAATCACTAGGGAAGGCCTTCTCAATCGCTGCAGTTAGTACGTCATTAATATCTGCATTCTGAGCAATACCATATCTCCCACCAGTTCTGCCCAAAAATTCCTCTGTGTCAGTTCTGACAATTGCCTGTCCTTGGTCTTTAGTCAATTTCTCCAATGCTCCGCTTTCACGCATTACATAAAGGGGCGTATGCTTTGCTTTGAAGTTTACTTGATCAATTGCAGGAAATGCAGTCTCGTTCTCTGCAGTAAATTCTAGAATATTATCTAACATCTTTCGGTCCTTTGTTTAATTGGTTGCTGACTAACTCATCAGGCCTGAGAAATCACTCCCAGACAACAGGCCAAAAGGCCTGTTTCACTTATGCAACCTTAAATCCGCACTCTCGCACTTCGTTCAATTTGTCCTGCCATTCCGAACTAGTATAATGTGCATACTTTTGTGCTGCCTGAAAAATAGCAGTATACTTACCTGAACTATTTTTAACGACAATGTGAGGCATATAACTAATGTTATACCCTCTTAGAGTAAACTCTAGTCGCTCTTGAGTTTTATATGAACGGGCAGAGTTTAGTTTAATATTACGGTGTACGTAAGTGCGTTTTGTTTTGGTCAACATTTAGTTGGTCCTTCTAATTTAAGGCCTGAATGAGCGAGATAATATCTAGGCCTAATGAAATTATCCCGTAGTTTAAAATGATCCATCGGATCAATTATGAGCGCCATCCTTCAATAGCGATCTAATAAGATGTACTACGGGCATATCCCCATATCGTACAAATTGTTGTTGGCTCTCCGACCATCTCTTTGCATTGCAAAATGCTTTGAAATCGGCAGGGAAATCCTTAGTACTCTTTTTGTGAGTACGTTGGTCAAATTTTAAAAGTTTATCAAATGTCAACTTCTAAAGTCCTTTCATTTAGTTGGTTTTAAAATGCCCCACAATTGAGGCATACAAAGACGTTATAGTAAAGTGATCTGAAACACAATAGCATCTGTTCTTTTTTATTCTTTATTTATTTTAATACTGCGATTTAGAATCATTCTAATTTTAAAATTTTTTTATTTTTTTTTTGATCCCGTGTGTATCAGTCTTCCCAAAAGGTATGTATTAAAGGTTGTATTCATATGTATATACCAAAGATATGCCTTCTCGCACAAAGAAACTTTTTGTTTGACTTTTTTAAAATCACTCAATAAGGTGAGACTGTTAACCAACTAATAAGGAGTGCAAGATGCACATGATCAAACTAACTAACCGAATGCTGAACAAGTATATCATTGATGGAAATGATAAAGTAACAAAGTGGGCAGAAGATAATCTACCTTTGAATTATGGACACTTGGAAGGTGGAGAGTCTGTCACTTATAGAGCCATACTTGGGTATGAGTACCAAGACAACGGTACTAGCCTACCAACCATTGAACCTATTGCCTCTGCTATTAAACTATATCGCAGACCAAGAGGTGATAAACTTCTTTCAATTAAAAACCTATCCAAACACGCCCATGAGGGAGATAAACTAGATTTTCATGTTTGTAACGGAGAAGAGACTTTAGTTTCATCAACAAGGCCTCTCAGAATGGTGCAACTCTCTTTAATTAAGGGTTATATAAGTATTTGTATTTCTGGTGGCCCTAAGTTTGAAAAGATAACTCAAAATAGTCAAACTGATGCTGAGTTTGCAGGATGGGGTACATAATGAGACTCTATCAATCCAGTAAAGGTCAATGGGTGGGTACTAAAAGAGAGGCCCAGAAACAATTTCCTAAAGATTGGAGAGAAGTTGAGGTCCCTACATCTAAAACAGAGTTGATGGATTGGCTTACTTTACATGAAGTAGGGGCTAAGAAGAACAACTTAGTTTCTGATCAAAAAGAGATACCTTCTCGCACAAAGAAACTAGATCAAGAAACTTATAGTTGGGTGGTCTGGGCTTATGAAACCTTAAAACGTGGGGATAAAGTAGAAGCTGAGAAAATGCTTCATAAAGGTCTTTGTTTGGATAAGGAGTTGTCCAATGGTTAAGGCTCCTTTTGTTTGCCCACGGGTTGTAAAAACGGGACGGGTCTTTGACGTAAGACCCACCCCAAAATTATTAAAATACTTGCCTCATTTAAAAAGAGAGGGTCCATTTGAGAACCTTGTTGATGCTAATGCAGTAGGTCTTGAATGGTCTAGGTTGTTAGACAAGGCATTGTCAGGTGAAACTGGGCCTTCTCCTTACTCACAAGCTGACACAGTTCACAGACTAATAAATTCTTATTTAAACAGCATGAAGTATAAGAATATAAATAGTCCTAAGACTAGACGCTCTTACCTTGGGCATATACGTTATGTTAGAGGCATACAAATTCAAGAGATACATCAGTTAGACAAGGCTCCTAAAGAAACTTTTGAGAGCATGAAGACTTCTGACGTAACTTACAGATATCTGCATGATCTTTGGATGCATATAAAGAATGATGTATCAGTCCATAAAGCTAACCATACCTTCAAAGTATTAAAACTAATATGGAAGGACGGTCTTGCTACGGGTAGAGTGAAAGCTAATCCGTTTCCTTTGGTTAGATTACCTGCTTTACCTGCCCGTCAGGTTATGTGGACTAAAGATGAGATAGATAAAATGGTTAAGTTCTGTGATGATGAAGGATACCCATCTATGGGTACTATGATTGTCATGGGATATCATTGGTGCCAGAGAGTTGTGGATGTACGTCAACGCACTTGGGACGAAATAAGTACCATGAAGGACCCACAAACGGGTAAAGAGATTGAGGTGATACGGTTTACGCAGCAAAAGACTAGAAACAACGTCAATCCTGCCCGTATGTCTCTTCAAATAACTCCGGCTATACGAAAACGTATGGATATAAGTTATAAAAGTAACATCCACCCATATATAATCAGTTATGAAGGCACTGGTAAACCTTATTCAGATGATCGGGCAGTCAAAGTCTTTCGTAGATTAGCTAAAAAGTTCAACCTGAGAGAAGAACTCTGGTTAAATGATCTGAGAAGAACAGGTACTACCCATGCCTCTCAGAATGGTGCAACTGATAGAGAATTGGTGGCACTAACAGGCCATAAGAACCCATCGCTCTTAGTTGTGTATGCAGTAACAGGGCAAATAGAGGCTTCTAATGCTCTACAGAAACGAGGATTAATAGAACGTGCATAAATCTTTTAATTTTCCCCATTCAAGTTTAGATTTGGATCATTCTAGAAAGTTTAAAGTGTTTGATGTTTATCCCGATAGGAATAGTTATGAACCAGAAGGGAGAATAGCAGATTGGGGATACAATCTTGTCCCTGCTAGATTGAATTGTATAAGAATTGGTGAAGTCCATTGGTGCCACGTAACTAAGAAAAAATATGAAAGGCTTAATTAATGCTTTGTACACTACGTCCAAGAAAAAGACCTACTTAAATAAATAGTAAATGTGGAACGGTTCCATTTTGTTTCGTTCCACCCCATTTTTTAGCTAACCCATTGATTTTATTTAGTTGGCTCCGGCGGTAGGGATCGAACCTACGACCAATTGATTAACAGTTTATTAACAAAATCAATAACTTATTAAATACTTATACCTTAACCTGTTAACGTAAAGAAGTTCTAGCTACACTCATTTAAGGGATTGTCAAATACCTTAACTACTGTATAATTGGGCTATCGCCGCTAGGTGATATACAGCTAAGGACCATGACCAATGACTTACCATGAACAACTATTAATAGTTAACTCTATTCCTATAAGAGAGGGAGAGAGAAGAATAATGACTTGTCCTTCATGTGGTGGACATAAGAAGTTCTCACTAATGAAAGAAGATGGCTCATTAATGTGGAATTGCTTTAGGGCTTCATGTAATGTTAAAGGAATAAGTAAAGGAAGACTACCTGCCCATAAAGTGAAGGCAAGATTAGAAGAACAACCATTACTAGGAAGAGTTGGGAAACCATTGCCTTCCATAGTCACTTCAGTAGATAATTATCCCTTAGCAATCGAATATTTAGAATCAGTAAATAGTTTAGAAGCATACCAGAATAAACTGATAGATATTAAATACAGTCCTTCAGATGAACGTGTAGTATTTTACTCAGAGAAAGGGGCTGTAGGGCGTACTCTGAAATCTTATGGCCCCAAGTGGGTAACTTATGGGGATGTATCAGAGGGTATAATTGTAGGCTCTGGTGATACTGCTATACTTGTAGAAGATACCCCTTCAGCCTGTTCTATTAGTAGATTGTCTAACACAGTGGGAATATCAATGTGTGGAACTACCCTTAGTAATAATCTTAATAGAGTGATTAAAAAGTACAAAGAAGTTTATTTAATTCTTGACAAAGACGCTACTTTAAAATCTATTAATATACTAAGAAATAAAAATAGATCATTAAAAATGAGACAACCAACTAATGATTTAAAATATTTATCTATTAATGAAATAGAGAGTTTATTATGTCTATAGTAATACACTTCACAACAGGGCCTCCCATATTATCTGCTTGACGTTTTTACGATTAACTGATTAGTAAAACCCAGACCGCTTAATAAAAGTGGATCGAAACGTAGTAACGATATTTCTACGAGAAAAAGGAAAAAAATAAACAGGGAGAAATCCAATGAAAGCAAGAGCATTATGTTTAATTGATTATGAAATTGAAGGTGGCTTTATGGAAGCAGCCAAAGAAGAAGAGGCTTTAAAAACTGCCATTAAAGATTTATGCACTAGGAATAAACAAGTTGTTCATTTTCAAGTTAACATGAAAGACAGAAGAGGCGACACTGCTCCTGACTTAAATAAAATGAAATTTAGACGTACTAAATAAATAATTAAAAAAAATAGCCTCTATGAAATTTAGGGGCTTTATTTTTTGTATCGTAAGTGATAAAGTGGTCACCTAACTGAGTTTAACAAGGACCGCTTAATGAATAACTCACTTCTGAAGAACTGTTTGAGAAATTTGTTCTTTGAAGAAAATAAAGGGAAGCTAAAACCCTCACTCTTTGAAGACGAAACTAAAGAAATATATAATTGTATATCTGAGTGCCATGAGAAGTTTGGCAAAGATATAACTCCTTTAGAACTCTTCTCATATTGGAAATCTAAAAACCCTACCTCTACTCAATCGTGGAATAATTCTGTTGAAGATATAATTAATAGTATATCTAATGCAGAAGACATAGATGATGAAATTTCAGCTAAAGTTATAGAGAATTTATATCAACAAGATATTGGTTTAGAAATATCTAAATATGGCTTTATGATAATGGAAGGTAATGTAGCAGCAATTGATAGTTTAAAGCAGCTACTACAAAAATGCCAATCTGATTTTGTAATAAATGATTTTGGTGATCCAGTTACCGATAACATCTATGAGATAATTGCATCTCAATCTAATAATAATAGATTTAAATTTAACATCCCAACACTAAGCCGTGAAGTATATGGCATTGGTAGAGGGGAGTTTGGTGTGATAGCTGCCTACTCGAATGTAGGTAAAACTGCATTTGCAATTAGCCTTTGTGCTGCCCCTGCAGGGTTTTGCCAACAAGGTGCTAAAGTTGTTTATATTGCTAATGAAGAGGTTGCTAAGACAACCAAAATGAGAGCAATAATGTCTTACACAGGTATGACTAAAGAAGAAGTCTTTGAGTCTCCTGAAGATGCTTATGCTAGATATTCTGGTATAAGAGATAGACTTATATTCCAAGATGCTCAGGGTTGGGATATCTCTGTTTTAGAATCATACTTAGCACACACAGAGCCGGATTTAGTCATTATAGATATGGCTGATAAAATCGCTTTAACTGAGAGGTTTAACTCAGGACATGAAAGGCTTAGAGAGTTGTATTACAGGCTACGAGAAGCAGCCAAGACCTACAACTGTGCATTAATTGGTTTATCTCAGGCTAGTGCAGAGGCAGAAGGTAGGACCCGTATTACTATGTCTATGTTGGAAGGTTCTAAATTAGGCAAGGCTGCAGAGAGCGATATTATGCTTGGGCTTGGTAAAATGGATAATCCAGATGATCCAGATGATAGCACCCGTTGGATTACAGTGATGAAGAATAAGATCAGTGGATGGCATGGGACCGTAATGTGCAACCTTGATGTTAAAAGGAGCCGTTATGTTGCTTGATATGTGGTGGGAAATATTATGTGTAATTTTTTTTATAATCATCGTTATAAGTGTTTGGAGAGATACTAATGGAAAGTAAAGAAGTAGCTGAAAAACAAGCAGAGGAAACTTATGTACAGTTCCTTAAATGGTGCAAGGTTTCTTTTTATTACATGATGGCAATTCTAATTATATTAGCATCCTGTAATTTTGGAGTAGATGATAAAAAATATCCGAATTACAATGGTGAAGTTTATGCTCCTACGGGGTTGTCCAATTGAATACTCTTGTTTTAGATTTGGAAACTACCGTTGTCAGAAAAGATGGACGCATTGATAATTCTCCTAAAAATCCTCTTAATAGGGTTATCATGGCCCAGTATGGTTGGCTTGGCAAAGAGACTGTAGATCATGTGTGTGTGGATGTATTCTACCATGAGGATTGTATAGAGCCGGATGGAACAACTTTGCTAGAGGAATATCTAGATAAGGCTGATTTGTTAGTAATCCATAATGCAAAGTTTGATGTAGAATGGTTATTGGAGATGAATTTTAAAATCCCCGATAAAATATTTTGCACCATGATTGCTGAGTATGTTTTATCTAAAGGAAGAAGACTTCCTATTAGTTTAAAAGAAACTGCGTTACGCAGAAAGACGGTAAGCTATAAGAAATCTGATTTGATAGATGATAAGTTTAAATCAGGTATGTGCTTCTCTCAAATACCATTAAATGATGTTGCTGAATATGGCATTGCTGATGTTAAAACTTGTGGAGAGATTTATCTGTCTCAGATGCAGGACTTTAAGCAGAGCCATAATAGTTCTCTTCTTACCGTACTAGATCATATGAATGAGATGTTAATGTTTCTTTGTGACATTGAATTAAACGGTACTCAAATAGATATGGATGTTCTTTATGAGGTTGAAAAAAAGTTTGAAGAAGAAAGAAGAAATCTTACTGTGGGCCTTAATGATATCTTGCGTGACATTATGGGTGATACTCCTATTAATTTGGATAGCGGAGCAGATATGACTAAGGCTATTTTTAGCCGCTCAGTTAAAAACAGGGAAGCCCACATACAGACTTTTAACATAGGGACTAATGCTGCAGGTAAGTCTCTAATGGCTCCAAGAATGTCTCCTAAAGAATTTGCTAGGGCTGTTAGAGCAACCACAGAAGTTATCTATAAGACTACTGCTATTCAATGTCCTGACTGTCATGGTGTAGGTTCTATTAGAAAGTTTAAAGTAAAGACTAAGATAAAAAACGGTAAAAAGTATAGGGTTCAAGGTGATCCCTATAAGAACAGAACTAACTGTAAAACCTGTAAAGGTTTAGGAGCCATATATTCTTCTACTGGTGAAGTTGCCGGATTAAAACTATCTCCTGAATATCCAAGAGATGCTTCCATACTTGGATTTAAGACTGATAAAAATAGTATACTTCGTTTAATTAAACAAGCAGAGCGTAAAGATAATGAAAGAGCCGTACAGTTTTTAACTATGCTTACTCGCCTAAATGCTGTTTCTACTTATTTAAATAGTTTTGTGGCAGGTATTAAGCGTGGGGTTAGAAAAGATGGTTTACTTCATGCTAACTTTAATCAGTGTATTGCTTCTACTGGAAGACTATCCAGTGGTGGAGGTATGTCTCCAAATCTGCAAAATCAACCTAAGAGAGGGTTTCCAGTTCGTAAGGCATTTATATCTCGTTTTGAAGGCGGCACATTTTTAGAGGCAGATTACTCAGGTCTTGAGTTCAGGGTCTGTGTAGAACTTAGTAGAGATAGTCAGGGACTTAGAGACATACTTGAGGGCAAGGATATTCATAGGCAGACTGCTAGTATTATTAACAGGAAGTCTCCTGAAGAAGTTACAAAAGATGAACGTCAACGGGCAAAGGCTTTTACGTTCTTACCTCTTTTTGGCGGTACAGGGATGGGCGAGGCAGAGCATATAAGAGAATATTTTAGGCGTTTCTATGAAGTGTATGAAGGTATATATTCTTGGCATCAATCGCTTATGAATGGCGCACTTTATAATGGCATTGTTCAAACTCCTAGCGGTAGACAATACTATTGGCCTTCAGTAACAAGAATAAAGAAGGATAGGGTAACTAATGCTACACAAATCTTAAACTATCCAGTACAAGGGTTTGCTGCAGATATTGTTCAACTAGCTTGTATAAGAGCAAGAAAAAAGTTTGCTCAAGATTGCCTAAAATCTAAGCTAATTTTGACTGTACATGATAGTATTTGTGTAGATGTTTATCCGAATGAACTAGGTGACGTTAAGGAAGCGTTGACTTGGGCTATGACGGGAGTTAATGAGGAATCTCAAAAGAGGTGGAACTATAGTATGGTTGTACCTTTAGATATTGAGATTTCAGGGGGAAATAACTGGTTAGACCAGAAAGAATATGCTTGATCAAATCACCTAGTAGTGTTACAATGAAGGCTCTTAACAAAAGGATACTCAGATGAGTGAATTAGTGCAAAGTAATGGCTTTAGTTTGGCTGAAATAAGTAAAAAACTTGGGGCTGCAGGAAATAAATCTCCTAGCATCCCTACTCTTAAAATAAATTCATTTGGAGAAGATGCTGATGGTAATCAGATACCATTAGGTGCATTTTTTTTAAATACTCCTGAAGACCGTGTGTATGCAAAGGAAGGCGTAAAGTTACGTGCTTTTAGTAACAACATACAATTTCAACATTGGGAAAATGGTAAATTAATTAATAAATCTCTTCTTGTTGAAAAAGCAAGTGATGAAGCTAGGGATCAACTTGGCGGCATAAATTGTGGTTTACCTTCTTTTGAGGTTCAACAAGCTATGAGTCCTCAAGAAAGAGAGAAGTTTAACGGTATAGATAGGTATCGTATTATCAGGGGTATTGTTTCTTATACAGGAAAAACAGCCCAAGGTAAGGAAGTTACAATTGAGGATCAACCTTGTGTTTTGTCTTTAAAACGCAAAAACTATGGTCCTTTCTACCATGATGTAATTAACAAAATGCGTAGAGATACTAACCTGTGGGATTTTGAGAGTATTTTACGTGCTGAAAAGCGTAAGTCTCCTAAAGGTGCTAGTTATTATGTGATGCACTTTAGCCCACAACTAAAAAATCTTATCACTTGGGATGAGAAGGCTGAAGAAAGCATCCAGTATGTTTTTGGTTTACTTCAAGCAGAGAATGCTAGGATTGAAGAGTCCTATAAGAATGCTTTGAAGGCAAATCAAGAAGAGGAAGAATATGCGGAAGCATATGATGCAGTAGAAGACCTTTCTGAAGACTATGTAGCTGCTGCAGTTTAATGGGCCTTGTAAAAAATATGTCTAATAAGAGGTATCACTCTATGAGTGGTATCTCTTCTACATCAGTGAAAACTGTATATAAAAAGTCTTTGGCTCATTGGAAAGGTGAGAAGCGTAAGACTTCTGCAGCATTTAATTTAGGTTCTGCAGTTCATGCTTTGCTTCTTGAAGAAGACAGAGATTTAGTTGTCAAAGGCCCAAAGACTAAAACTTCTAGAGCATTTAAAGAATTAGAAGAAAATTTAGAAGAAGACCAAGTACTTCTAAATGAAGTGGAATACCATATGGCTCACCGTATGGCTAAATCTGCTTTAGAGAATAGTGAATGTAAAAAAGCACTACGACATAAAAACAGAATGAATGAAGCTAGTATCTTTGAGAAGTGTGAAAGAACAAGACAAGGTTTAAAAACTAGACTTGATCTTTTAGTAGAAGATACAATCTACGATGTTAAAACTACTATAGATGCATCTCCTGTAGGTTTCTCAAAAGAATGCTTTAAATATGCTTATGATATACAAGCAGCTTTTTATAAATATGTAGCAGAATTATCAGGTATTGAAGTAAAAGAATTTTGTTTTATAGCCATTGAAAAATCGAGTCCGTATGTTGCTCATATGCACGTTGTAAGCCCAGAACTTATGGAGAGTGCTACTGAACGGATGCATTCAACTTTAGATACAATAGCTTTCGCTGACCATGAGGAAGTCTATGGTACAGGATGGGGTAGCTATACTTTTATTGAGTTACCTAGATGGCTATAACCGTTCAATCCGCAAAAGCTAAAGGCAGAAAACATCAGCAATGGGTTAGGGATAAAATATTATCTATTTTTCCTAAATTAGAACCTGATGATTGCAGATCAACCTCTATGGGGTGTGGTGGGGAAGACATACAGCTTAGTCCTGTAGCCCGTAAAGTTTTTCCTTATTCAATAGAATGTAAAGCCCGTAAACACTTTGCTGTATATAAATTAATTGACCAAGCTATAGAGAACTGCCCACAAAATGCAGAGCCTCTAGTAGTCCTAAAAGCAGACCGAAAAACCCCTCTTGTAGTTGTGGATGCAGAGCATTTTTTTAATCTTTATAAGAAAGAAAAAAACTAATGGTAAAGGCTGTTAAAAAAAATTCAATAAGAATTGATTTAATAATTAATCCTACTACTGAAGCAGTAGATATTGAAGTAGAACATAATTTTGGAGTTGAACCTGATGAAGATATGGAAGGACAGATAACTTTCTATCTAGATGTAATAAATGGTTTAGTCCATGAAATAAAAACCAATATGACAGGATTGGCTTCTAGAGGACATTTAATGAAACAAGCCTCTGCTTTTAGTTCTATTCTTAATAAAATGGATTTATTAGGGGTACAAGAAGCAATAGATAACTTTGAAGATACTTTAGTTACTTTTGAGCCGGATCAAGAATTATTAGATGCAATAGAAGAAGCCTCAAATGAGGATAATGTAATAGAGTTTAAACCTAAAGATAGGATACATTAATGAGTAATGATTTTGGCATAGACATGGTAGATAGTCCACCTCATTATAATAATAATTCTTCTATAGAATGTATAGACGCTATGGAAGCTATGACTAAAGGATCAGATATATCAGGCCACCCTGCTTATTGTTGGCAGTCTGCATTTAAATACTTGTGGAGATGGCCTTACAAAGAAAAAGCCCTGCAGGACCTATATAAATGCAGGTGGTATATAGACAGGCTTATCTCCCTCTTGGAGAAAGACGCTAAGTATACAGAAAAATAATCAATGATATCCAAAGACGATATTGAAGCAATGGCTTATACCAATGCTCAGAGAGAGTATTTCGGTATCGTCCCTAACTCATATGGAAAAAAGATGAATAACTATTTACCAACTGACTACCAAACATTCATTGCAACTTCTCGTTATGCTAGATGGTTAGATAATGAAAAAAGAAGAGAAACTTGGGGGGAAACTGTAGAAAGATATATGGACAATATAATTCGTCCTATTATTCCCCTTGGAAATGACTCTTATGTAAATGAAATAAGAGATGCTATTCTTTCTTTGAGTGTTATGCCCTCTATGAGGTCGCTTATGACTGCAGGACCTGCGTCTGAGAGAGACAATACCTGTATGTATAACTGTTCCTACCTACCAGTAGATGATCCTAAAGCCTTTGATGAAGCTATGTATATACTTTTAAACGGGACAGGTGTAGGGTTTAGTGTAGAGCGACAGTACATTGAAAAACTTCCTGAAGTGCCGGAGAACCTTTTTGAGTCCGATACCACAGTGGTTATACAGGATAGTAAACGGGGATGGGCAAAAGGGTTTCGTCAAATACTTGCTCTTTTATGGGCAGGAGAAATACCAAAATGGGATGTTTCAAAAGTAAGACCTGCAGGGGCTAGATTGAAAACTTTTGGCGGTAGAGCAAGTGGACCTGCCCCATTAATTGATTTGTTTAATTTCTGTATAAATACCTTTAAGAATGCTAAAGGCAGACAGTTATCTTCAATAGAATGCCATGATATTATGTGCAAAGTAGGTGAAGTAATTGTGATGGGTGGGGTAAGGCGTTCAGCTATGATAAGTTTATCTAATTTATCCGACGATAGAATGCGTTACGCAAAATCTGGTAAATGGTGGGAGAATGATCCTCATAGAGCCTTGGCTAATAATAGTGTGGTGTATACGGAAACTCCTGATGCTTTATCTTTTATAAGAGAATGGACTGCTCTTGTGGAAAGTGGTAGTGGTGAACGTGGCATCTTTAATAGAGAGGCGTGTAAAAAAATTGCAGAAAGAAGTGGTAGGCGAAATGCTAACTATGAATTTGGTTGCAACCCCTGCAGCGAAATCTCACTCAGGCCTATGCAGTTTTGCAACCTTAGTGAAGTAGTTGTACGTGCCTCTGATGATATTAAATCATTAGAGAATAAAGTCAGGTTAGCAACAATATTAGGGACTATCCAATCTACTTATACATATTTTCCTTACTTACGGAAATCATGGAAGTTTAATACTGAAGATGAAAGGTTGCTTGGAGTGTCACTTACGGGGATAATGGACAATCCTTTAATGACTGTTCAAAATAAAGCCTTGGATCAAACTTTACGTCACCTAAAAGAATTAGCTGAAAAAACTAATGAAGAATGGTCTGAGGTATTAGGAATAAACCCAAGTGCAGCTATAACTTGCGTAAAGCCAAGCGGAACGGTTTCACAACTTGTTGATAGTGCTTCAGGATTGCACCCAAGGCATTCGCCTTATTATATTCGTACTGTTAGGGCCGATAACAAAGACCCTCTAACTGAGTTTATGAAAGATCAGGGAGTACCTAATGAGCCGGATTTTATGAAACCAGATCATACTACGGTTTTCAGCTTTCCTATGCGTTCTCCTGAAGGGGCTAAATGCACCAAAGACTACTCTGCACTTCAACAATTAGAAACTTGGCTAATCTATCAAAGGCATTGGTGTCACCATAAACCTAGTGTTACCATCAATGTTAAACCTAAAGAATGGTTAGCTGTAGGCTCATTTGTATTTGACCATTTTGATGAAATGTCTGGGGTTAGTTTTTTACCTTTTGAAGAGCATACCTATCAACAAGCCCCTTATCAGGATGTAGGTAAAAGTGACTACAATAGGCTATTATCTTTAATGCCTAAAGAGATTGATTGGGAAGCGTTAGACCTTTATGAGCAAGAGGATAATACTGCAGGTTCAAGAACTATGGCCTGTTCTGGGGATGTATGTGAAGTGGTAGATATTACCTAATATTTAACAAAAAAACCCTCACTATTGGTTGACGGTGAGGGTAGTCTACTATATATTGTGGCTATGAGGTTTGGTCACCTCGTCACGACCTCACGGGTATGAGGAAGTGACACTTAGTTGGTTGAAGCCCCTACACTGTTTGCTCTATACCAGTGTGGGGGCTTTACTTATTCTTCTTCTTCTTCTTCAAAAAGCATTTCTTCAGTCTGAACTATAGCATCATCTGGAAGACCTTTTTCTCCTAGTGGTGGGCCTATCTTAGCAGTAAGAGGTGTGTTGGTTATACCATCAGCAACTACATTAACTGTTCCTAATGCTGCATCTGTAGCTAATTTAGCTGCTACACCTCTAACCCCTTTTTCACCATACCTATTAATAATGCTTTCTTTATATGCCTGAAAACTGGTTTGGCTAACTGTAGGATTTCGGCTATACATACCATACAAAATTCTAGGACTTTTTAATAAATCCTGCATAGCCTTCTTTTGATTTGCTAATGGAAGGGAACTAACTAATTTCTTAAATTGCCCTGATACAATTTGAGCAGTCTGTAGTGAAGCACCACCATCTCCAAACGTAGCACCAATATTAGCACCAATAATTCTAGCAAGGTTTGTTTGTAAATCACCAGTAGGTGTAACAACTTCATCAGGGGTTACTCTTGGGCTTAAAGATTTTTCAATGTTAATACCTTCTAATAAAAACTTGGCTATAGCCTCAACTTCATTAGGTTGAAGTATAGAATAATCGTTTGGATTATTAGGGTTCTTATAAGATAGAGCATCAAGTAGGTTCATACCTTGATCATTGATAGGCGTAAGAAGGTTCTTAGCTATGGCAGTGAAGTTAGGTGACCCTAACTCACCAAAATCAATACTAGCGTCTGTGGGCCTTTCTGAGGCTCTAAATACAAAGTCCATTATTGAATTTCTTAATGCAGCCATTGGAGCGTTTTGCCCTGCTTGGGACATACTAGAAGAAACCTGCTTTAGTTCTTCTAATCGGGCAAGTTTATCTACGTTACCAGTAAGTATCTCTTTAATATTTTGAGAAAGATTACCTTCAGCTATTGCACTAAGATCAGCATCCATACGGTCCATAACCATTCTGGCATCTATAGCAAGATCAATATCTGCAGCTAACTGTGGAAATTGACTAAGTGTAACTTCATTTTGTCTTTTCCATTCGGCTACTTTTGCAGGACTTAAAGTCTGTAGTGTTTCATTCAAACCTTCAGAATTTTTAATAGTTTTTTCATCTAATAGATTTGTGTATATTATGTTCCTTAAAAATGTTTCTTGGGCCTCTGACATTTGTTGCCCTAGTGGAACAGTATCGTCTTCTCTTGTAACTATATTAGCATCTGGACCTGCGGGACCCGTCCCTATAGTAGCGTCTGGATCATCTCCATATATTTCTTCTGCCATTCTCTGAAAATCGTCTTCAGATAAATTCTTAGGTGGGTCCATTTCAGGAGAATTGTTTTGATTACGCCCAAACATATTGTTAAGGGTTTTGTCTGCCTCTGATCCTACAGGGGGAAATATGTCGTTACGGGTTCTAGTTCTGGGATTGTTGTCTCTAAACTCAGGCTTTCTAGGATCATCTCCATAATCAGGCATACTAAAACCATCACCCTCTACCTCATTTGTAGGACGTACTGGTTTAAATGGCATACCAGTTTGACCAAAGGTTGCAGAACCATAAGCTATAGGGCCTTCCGTAGGAACTACATCAGTACTTGCTTCATCACTTTGACCTAAACCTCTAGATAATTTATCTGCATCTGAAGACCTAACCACATTTTCTAAATTTTTAGCTTTGTCTGTTTCTGTGGCTGATTGCTGTAGATCAGACATTTGTACAGCAACTTGTTGACCTGATCCTGAAGTTGCCTGATCTAATGTTAGTCTTGGATCAATTTGTAAATCACTTGCTGCTTGACCAGTAAGACCAAGAAGTTGAGCCGTAAATCCAGTATCAAATCTTTCATGTAGTTTTGCAGAAAAAGTTCTAGCTAGGTTAAAGCTATCTTTAATGTCTTCAGGTATATCACTATCAAGAATATCTTTTAGTGCAGCATCTGCAACTTTATATAAAGCAGAAACAGACCGTGGTTGTTGTTGTCCACCTCTACCACTACCTGCACTTCTAGCTAATTCTAAAAATTGTGTTCTTATAAGTTTTAAATCAGCAATAGATACTTCATCTTGTCCTGCAAGTCTTGCAACTATCTGATCTAAAGTTTGGTTTTCTGTTAGAGATTGTCCGGTAAAAAGTTTTCTAGAGGGACCATTATAAATCTCTCTTATTCCATCTAAGAATTTAGTATTTTTTACTAATGTTTGCTCTGGAACCCTAGACCAAAGAAAGTCTTCCACTTCTTTCATACTACTTTTAGCATTTTGAATTATTGTATTTGCTTCTTGAGAAGCAGCCATAGCAGTAGCTTGATCTGCGTTACTTTTTACTCCTTGTAATAACTTCTGGGCTTTATCTTGAGCATCTATCATAACCATATTAACAGCTTGTTGATAAGCGTTGTTGGTCATAACTTGGGCAGCTTCAGGATTGCCGCCTCTAGATATAGCCTCTGCAGAAGCTAACATATATTTTATTGACTCTCTGGCATTTTGTATGACTTCATCTTGGAAGCCGGAATCATTATTAGCAAAATACTTTTGTAAGGCTGCTAACGCAGGATTACTATCAAAGTTACCTGCAAATACTTCTGTATCTAAAGTTTGTACTTGATCAAAATCATCTCCTAATCCATAGATGTTTTGATATCCCTTCTCCATAGAGTTAAATACATTTTCAAGTTTATAGTTTTCCGCTTCTAGTCGTGCAGAGTTTGCTTGACTAATTAAAGCCTCTCTTTCAGACCCCGTTGCTTGTGCAGCATCTTTTTCATATTCATCTGCTTTAGCATTAAGGCTCTTATATGTATCATTAATGTTTCTTTTTAATTCTTCAAAAGCACTTAAACGGGCGGCTGTATTGCTTTGCCCTTTAAGAACTGCACCAACTATAGGTAATTTATTAGCCCCTCTAATTGTACTTTCTAATAAACCTTTTGTATTTGCTGCAGAACCACCTATTAGGTTACCTAGAAATTCTATGCTCATCCTAGCGTAAGGGTTTTCTATCTGTGCTTCTTCTGCTGCTCCTACAGCCATTGCTCCACCTGCAGTAGCTGCAGTTTCTGTATACACAAACTTTTTAGGGTTTTTAATTATTTCATCCCAGAAAGCATGAACTTTTTTTCCTTGTCCGGCTTTAGACGTAGCAACTAATGGAAGACCAAATATAAGGGGAAGAGTTTCAGTACCTATCTCTACTATTGTGTAGAGGGTTCTGTATTTTGGCGGTATCTCCATCTTATCTAATTTATAGTCTATCTTTGGCAGACCTACTGCGTCATATATAGGATTAACTACAGTCTCTACAGTTTTAGCAATACTTTCTTTACCTCCAATAGGCGTATTACTACTAAAGAGAAAATCTTGTGGGTCTTCACTTAAATAAAAGTCTGGATTATAATTAGGAGAACTAGGATCATCTACATCTTCAGGTGCATTTATACTGGCAAGTCTATTAGCCCCTTTACGTACTACTGACTCTATGCCTGACGTAATAGTATTTGCTAAATCTACGGGTGTACCTAGTAAACCTAATAGACCACTTGAGGCTGCGCTTGTTGCTGCTCCTGCAGCGTCAAGATCATAGTCTACAGATACCCCTTTATTCATAAAGGTAATAATCTCTTCGTCTGAGAAGTTACGCCCACCTTGTTCATTTGTAAGGCCCCTGACCTGATTAAGGTCAATCATTTGCCCATCTACTGATATAATAGGCCCTTCTACTTTAATAAACTCATCTAAAGTTTCAGTAGCACCATACTGATCAGTAAGATCATTCAGAAATTGTAGATTTACAGAACTCATTATCTCCCCGCATTTCTACCTGAAGGGTCTCTGGTGAAACTACCTTGTCTTAGATTTAAGTCTTGAATACTACCCTTACTACCTTGACCGACTGTAGTATCGTCTGAAGTACCCTCATTAAATGCCTCAATAACTTGCTCATATAATGGAATTAGAGTATCAAAGTCTTTAAGGGTTCTAGCAGATTTAGATACAATTGGACCCTGTACAGAACCTTCACCACTTTTCGCTTCATTCACTATTCTTCGTAAATTATCTCTTTCTCTAATTAGTCCTGTTAGTACTGACTCATAGTCAGTTGCAGCAATAACATTACCCCCAATTAGTCCTCTTTCAGGAAGGGTAGTTAGCAAGGCAGTTTTTTGCCATACACTATCTCTAGTTCCCTGCGCTGCAGAAAGTTTAAGAATAGTATTTATTTTTAATTTGTCTAAAAATTTAATGGCTTCAATTGTTTGTTGGTTCTTAGTGCCTTTTTTTAGTAAACCCACTGTATCTAAGGTAAGACCAACGCCTTCTCTAATGTAGGACATAATACCTTGACTGTATTTTATACCTTCCCTTAAATTAGTTCCAATTTCTTTTTCTAAGTCCCTATCAAGGGATAAACCGTCACTTATTTGTTGTCTTGTTAATGTAATATTTTCTCCATCTCTGCCTTGTATTAGAAGTGACCCATCATCTTTAAAACTTACATCCCCTAGATAATTAAACTCATTTGGATTAGTTTCTATCATCTGTAACGTGTTTAGTAATTGATCTGAAGACACAGATGGCTCATTATCAGAAGACCCTGCAGAGGTAATCATCTCACTTTCGCCTGTAATAATATTTATTCTCATTGGGAACCCAGAGAATGACCTGTAAATTCTCGTATTGTCGGCATTTTCTATCATTGCTCTATTTTCAGGAGTGTCTTCCATGCCACGGTTTTGAAGTTTAGCTAACATCTTAGCTTCCTTGTCCAGACCGCTAACTCTTAGAAGTTGTGCTTCAATTATAGGAGCCTCATTATCCAAGAAATTTTTAGCTTCTTCATCATCT
>MDTD01054423.1_pt1 | contig 18523 bp, 15 predicted proteins | sample 811221 | NCBI WGS metagenome assembly MDTD01 (sample SAMN05326646, study PRJNA326480) | marine metagenome | isolation source: seawater | place: Pacific Ocean: South West | collected 2011 | reverse complement strand
GGTCAGCGCGATGTCCTTCACGCCGTCGCCGTAGAGCTTGATCTCCTCGGCGGCGGGGTGGTCCTTGGTGAGCGGGGTGGTCAGCAGGAGGCGGATGTTGCCCTGCGTGAGCAGGTAGTCCGCCTCGTCGCGCGAGCCGGTGGTCAGGTCGGCGACCTGGCTGATCTCGAAGCCGAAGGTGTGGGCGTAGAAGTAGGCGGCTTGCTTGGCGTTGCCGACGTAGAACCGGACGTGATCGACATCGATGAGCGCAAGAGGATCCGTCGCCAGCGAGGAGCTGGGTTGAGTCGCGGCCGTGGTCACAGTGATACTCCAGATCTTGGGCGGTTCAGGGAGCCCAGGTCCCGTGCACCATTATACGCCTCAGTTTGAGCATCACCAACAACCCTCCGGGAGCATGGTTTGGGCTCACATGCTCGGGTGCCACGGCTTGTCCGTCCTCGGCAAGCCGTGCTGGTGACGCTCTTTCATGGAACCATCAACCGAGAAGGCACGGGTTGCACGACAACCCGTGGCACCAAAATGCGATTCGATCCAGTCACACCCAGGGGGTGTCCCGAACCGGATCGCATTTCACCCCGGTGCCCGGTGCCACTACCGATCTCTGATCGGTAGTGCTCTTCGAGTACACCAGCATCACCCATCAGAGATGGGTGATGGCACCGGATCCATCTCTGGTGGGTCGTGGCAGCGTGCGCATGAAAAAGCGGAGGCCGAAGCCTCCGCCGGTGGTGTGCTGAATGTGTGTCCCGTTTACTCCGACCGCAGTTTGGCCAGCAGGCGGAGCATCTCGATGTAGAGCCAGACGAGTGTGGTCAGAAGGCCAAAGGCCCCGATCCACTCGTAATGCTTGGGCAGGCCACGCTGGACGCCCTGATCGATGAACTGGAAGTCCAGAAGCAGATTGAGCGAGGCCAGGGCCACGACGAAGACGCTGAACCCGATGCCGATGGCGCCGCCCTGCCAGCCGAGCTGCGGGATAACGCCGCCGAAGATCAGGTTGATCACGAACGCGCCGACGTAGTAGATCGCAACGCCCGCGGTCATCACGATGATCATCTTGACCATGAAGTTTGAGAGGCGCAGCACGCCGGAGGCGTACCCGAAGAGCATCGCCGCAGCGATGGCGATGGTCAGGCCCGCGGCCTGTCCCATCATCGCATACGCGGCCGCGTCGCTCCCGACCTTGGATGCCAGGGGCGAGAAATACACAACCGCAGCGGAGAAGGCCGCGACAAAGAGGCCTTCACCGAACGCGAACACCGGCACAACGAAGCCCGCGATCTTGGGCTTCTTCAACATGACGATGCCCGCCGCCAGGCTGCCCACGAGCGAGCCGATCATGGTGGGGAGAATCAGGTTCGGGTTGCTCTTGTACATGCCCCAGCTCGCCGCGGCACTGGCGGCCGTGATGACGAGCAGGTAGAGCGTCTTCCAAGCCGTTCCTTGGACACTCATCGTCGCCGGGCGCTCGGTGACGGCACCGAGCATGGATCCAAAGCCCGAGTCCTGGCCAAAGCTGCTGTGATTGAAGACGGGGTTGGCGGTCCTCATACGTATCTCCTGAGCGGGGGGCGTCCCCGGAAGTGGTCTGAGCGTACTCGTTGTTTGTTATCGGTTATATCCAATATCTCCTCAGAAACCCTGATTCTTTCATCGGCGGGGCCCTTGCGTCTGTGAGGAAGGACACGTTTGGCCCCTGTTCTGGGTGTCCTCGTTTGCAAGCGATGACACCGAGCGGGCCGATGTATAGACTTGGGGCCCAGCGTCAGACGCGCGGCCCGACACCAGGGATGAGTTCGCCACAGGCGGGCGTCGGGTTCGCAACAGGATCGAGCACTGGAACGGAGTTCCAGACGATCAGACGTCGGAGACCGGTTTGATGAGCAACTTCGCTCGGGATCACGAAATCGAAACACAGGGCGCATCCTCTCTCGCCTTCGGACCTTACGAACTCGTGCGCACACTCCGCGCCGCCAAATCGGCCGAGCGCCACCTCGCCCTGCACCCCGAGCTCCTGACCAACCACGTCGCCTACCGCTTCCGGTTCACGAATCCCCGCACCCAGCGCCGCCGATTCCTGGAAGCCGTCGAGAAGGCCGCCGCCCTCGACATCGCCCACATCCTGAAGGTCGAGCAGTTCTCCTTCGCCTCCCAGCAGGAGGCGTGGGTCATCTCGCCTTACACGGGCAACCACGATGGCCTGCTGCTTCTGAACGATCTGCTCGCCGTCAAGGGCGGCAAGATGGAAGCGATCGAGGTCGTCCGCGTTCTTGATCACCTGCTCGAAGCCGTCGGCGCTGCCCACAACGCGGGCGTCGTCAACGGCCCGATCCAGATCGATGAGATCCATGTCGACCGCGCAGGCTCACTCAGCATCGAGCTCTACGGCGTCGCCACCGCGATGCAGGGCGAGCAGGACATCGATGAGCTCCGGCTGGCCGAATTCCGCTCCATCGCCTCGATCGCGTACAAGCTGCTGACTGGTGTGGACGCGAGCGAGGACGTCTTCATCGAACCGACCCGGCTCGTGCCGAAGCTCGACACGGCGTGGAACACGTTCTTCGCCGAGGCCCTGGATCCCGCTGCCGGATTCCAGACACCAGCCGAGATGCTCGCAGCCATCCCCGGCCGCAGGAGCGTCGCCGCGGCCCCCGAGATTCGCGTTCGTAGCGTCAACGCCTTCGGTCTGGGTCGCCTGCGTGGCAAGAACGGCACCGCTTCCCGCGCACGCTGACCGCGTCCGGCCCATAGGCAAGCCGGCATTCAAGCGTCAATCGAATGACTCGGTTCTCAGCCGCCCTCGGCAGGGGCGGAGCTCTCGTCATCTGCTTCGGTGACGGTGATGATCGACTGCAGACGATCACGCTCACGCGTACTCAGCACATTGCCGAAACGGTTGAGCGCCGTCTGGGCGACGATCTCCGCGTGGGGCTCGGCACCGATGCGATCGAGCGCCGAGAGCCACACATCCACACCCGCGCCCGCGTCGAGCGCCTCGTCGATTCTGTTGAGCCAGAGCAGCGAGATCGTCCGCAACTCCACCACACGCGACGCATCGTCGGCAGCGGGGGAGTTCGAGACCGATGCCAGCGCCGTCAGCGCGTTCTCCGGGCGCGACAGCTCGAGGTTCGTCTCGGCAAGCAGGATCATCGCCTGGTCGATGTCGCGTGTCTCGTCCGGCATCGCCGCGGCACGAGCGATCGTCGAGAGCACCGCGATCCGTAGCTCGGGGTCTGTCTCGTGCAAACGCGCCACTTCGAGCACGTCCCTGGGTTCCAGTGAGCGGGCCATCGAGAGCACCCCGGCTCGGCGTGCGTTCTCATTGGGCGCAATGCGACGGATCAGCGCATACCCCTCGGGCGTGCGCCGGTGGTTGATCGCAGCCGAAACCGCGGCCTGATACAGCGCCGGATCGCGTTCCGCAGCGGCGATCACACGATCGAAGAACTCGGGCCGGCGGGCCAGCTCCGAAGCGGCAGCCGCCTGCATGTCGCGCTGCCCGCTCAGCAGGAGCCCCGCGACCGAATCCCGGTCGTCGTCGTTGCCCATACGGATGATCAGCCGCACACCATCGGTCGTCAGTCTGTTCGGGCCGGCCGCGCGAAGCGCCGAGGCGATCCGACGACGATCGACCGGGCTTGTCAGCAGCCCCTCGGTGTCCAGCGACAGCAGCAGTCTGGAGGCCGAGTCGCGCGTCGCTGCGCCGAATTCAAGCCAGCGCAGCGCGGGCGAGATCACCGCGACACCCGGCCATTTCGCGGCCGCGTTCAGCAGCCCGGCCGCTGCGATCGGCGAAACCTCGCGGACGAGCGCCTCGGTCACCGGAACCCCGGCATTGGCGGGCGAGAGCGTCTGGATGAGCCGCGCCGCCTCGGCCCGCACCGCGGGCTTCTCGTGCTCAAGCAGCTTGATCGCCGCCGTGCCAACGACCTCTTCAATCTGATTACCCTGCGCCAGTTCGCGGTTGATCAGCTCGATCGCAAGATCGCGCAGTTCGCCATCGACAAGAAGCAGCTGCGCCAGAAGCGGGCTCTTGTCCTGATACGGCGCGACCATGAACAGCCGTCGGAACCCGTCGACAGCCCACGACGTCGCTTCGCGTTCCTGCGCCGAGAGTCGGTCGTTGCGATATGTCAGGCCGCGAATCAACTCCGCCTGCCACTCCTCGGGCTTGAGGATGCTCCGCTCATCGAGCCAGCGCCGCCACTCTTCCACGTCGTTGCCAAGGTCGTCACGCCCGGTCATGCGCACCAGCGCTTCAACCGCAGCCTTGGAGACCTCGGGCGCCTGGAAAGGTGCCGCGTGGTTGACCAGCACCCGCGCCGCGTCCCACGTCCCCGCCGACGCCAGCGCCAAGAGCGCCTGCGGCCGGATCGAGGGATCGCCCCGCGCCACCAGATCGATCAGCGGCTGCTCGAACTCGGGCACGGTTACCGGGCGCGATGCGATCGCAAGCAGCAGCAGGCGCTGCGCGACCGGGTCCTCGGTATTCGGCCCGAGCAATCCGATCAGCCGACGCATCGATCGGCTCGAGATGTCCTGTGTCAGGATGGTCGAGGCCGCATCGAGTCGAGCCGCGTCCGTCGCGGTCGGGGTCATGAGGATGTCGATCGGCGAGCTGTCCTGCGCCAGCGCGCTGCCAGCCATGAGCGCGAGCGAGAGCATCGCGACCGCCCCGCAGCGGGGGAGTCGTTGACGGGTTGTGGGTCTGAGAATGGGCACGCCTGGCCTTCGGGAATCGAGTTTGTGTGATTTCTCTAGTCTTCGGGTGAACAGGGCTGTCTCGTCGATACTATTCTGCGCATACCCGCCCGGTTCTGACACTCGGCGGATCACAGGGCGTGTTTGGGCTATGGACGGCTCGGAGAGCCACGGTGTCCAGATGAACGATTGGCATGAAGCCGAACAACAAGTCGAACGCGCCCACGAGTACTACGAGGCCGGGCGCTGGGACGAGGCCGAAGCCGCTTTGCGGATGGCGATCGCTGTCAATCCGTACCAGCCCGAATGGCAGTTCAACCTGGGCCTGACCCTCGAAGCCGCGGGGCGTCTCGAAGACGCCGTCGAAGCGTTCCGTTCCTGCTTCGAACTCTCCGAAGAGGGCGACCCGCAGTCGGCGATGATCCTCGGCTCCACGCTCATCGAGCTCGACCGCTCCGAAGAAGCGATCCCCTGGCTCGAGAAGTGCCTCGAACTCGCGCCCAGCAACGTCGATGCGCACGTGCACCTGATTGACGCGTTTGCGCTGCTCGGTCGTCACGAAGAAGCCGAGGTGCACTTCTACATGGCCGTTCAGCTCCAGCCCGAGTGCGCCCCCGCGCACGCGGCCTTGGCCGAGTCACTCCTCGATCGTCAGGAGTACGACCGCGCCGTCTGGTGTCTGCGCGAAGCCGCCCGGATCGATCCGCAGCTGCCGCGCGTCCACGCACGTCTTGCCAAGGCCTGCGCCGAGACCGGCCGTCTCGAGCGCGCCCGTCAGCTTTATCTCCGCGAGCTCCGCCGAAGCCCGGGCGACGTCGACACGATCGTCGATCTCGGTCGGTTGCTCATGGACATGAACCGCCTGACCGAGGCGGGCGAGAAGCTCCGCCGCGCGCTTGAGATCGAGCCCGATCACACCGAGGCGCACATGAGCCTGGGCGAACTCGCCCAGATGCTCGGCGACCGCGAACTCGCCCGGCGTCATTTCGATGTCGTCGTCCGTCTCGACGCGACCTACGCCGGCGCGCGCAGGCGTCTGGCCGAGGTCCTGCTCGCCGAGCGTGACCGGGGCGATCTGGACCGGGCCGCCGTGCTCCTGCGCGAGGAAGCCTCCTGGGCCCAGCACGAGGACAAGAACCTCGAGACCGATGAGCTCGAAGAACTGCTCGGCCTCCTGATGGACGCGCAGCTCACCCAGCAGGCGTTGGCGATCTCCAAGCTCCTCGTCCAGCGCAAGCCGGGCGACGCGTCGAGCCATCACATGCTCAGCGTCGCACAATTCGGCTTGGGCATGGTCGCCGAGGGCGTGGCCTCTTCAAGGCGGGCCCTGCGTCTGCGTCCGGGCTACGTTGCGCCGATGCACAACCTCGCCGTCGCGCACCTGCGCCGGGGCGAGATCAGCCGAGCCCGCTACTGGGTCCGCCAGGGTTTGTCGATCGAGCCCGACGACCGGGGCCTCCGCAGGCTCCGCACCTACCTGCGTCTCCAGACCGTGCGTTCGTTCTACGAGGCGTTCGGCCTGCTCGTCCGCCGCTCACGCCGCTAAGCCCGCTGTGGCAATCGGCCACTCGCTCACTCGCCAGTCCTCTCAACCGCCGTTGATCAGTCGGTCGGCTTCCATGACGTCCTTGTCGCCCCGGCCCGAGCAGTTGATGACGAGGTGCTGATCGGAGTCCATCTGCTGCGCCCGCAGGAACCCCTCTGCGATCGCGTGCGAGGTCTCCAGCGCCGGGATGATCCCCTCCGTGCGGGCCAGAAGCTGGTACGCGTCGAGCGCCGCCGCATCACCAACGCTCGTGTACCGCACACGCTTGGTTTCGTGCCAGTACGCGTGCTCGGGCCCGACGCCGGGGTAATCCAGACCCGCCGAGCAGGAGTGCACATCCGCCGTCTGCCCGTGCTCGTCCTGGAGCACATAGCTCATCGAACCGTGCAGCACACCCGGATGCCCGAACGACAGCGGAGCCGCGTGGTCGCCCCGGTTCTCCGAACGCCCGCCCGCCTCGACACCCGTCAACGCCACCTCATCGTCGACGAAGTCGTAGAAAATGCCCGCCGCGTTCGAGCCGCCACCCACGCACGCCACGATCTCGTCGGGCAGCCTTCCGAAGGCGAGCAGGCACTGCTCCTTGCATTCGCGCCCGATCACGCTCTGGAAGTCGCGCACGATCGTCGGGAACGGGTGAGGGCCCACGACCGAACCGAGGATGTAGTGCGTCGTCTCGACCGAGCCCATCCAGTCGCGCATCGCCTCGTTCGTCGCGTCCTTGAGCGTCCGCGAGCCCGAGTCCACCGGCACCACCTTCGCCCCCATCGCCCGCATCCGGATGACATTCAGGTTCTGACGCCTGACATCCTCGGAGCCCATGTAGACCTCGCACTCGAGCCCGAGGTGCGCCGCAGCCGTCGCCGACGCCACCCCGTGCTGCCCGGCCCCGGTCTCGGCGATGATCCGATGCTTGCCCATCCGCTTGGTGAGCAGCCCCTGCCCGAGCGTGTTGTTGATCTTGTGCGCCCCCGTGTGCGCCAGATCCTCACGCTTGAGCCAGATCGTCGCCCCCTTGGCGGCACCGGCCTGCTCGCGCGCCAGCTCCGTCAGTCGCGTCGCGCGATAAAGCGGCGTGGGCCTGCCCACGAACGTGCGGTTCAGCTCGCTCAATTCGTTCCAGAACGCATCGTCCGCTTTGGCTTCTTCATACACACGGTTCAGCTCGTGCAGCGCCGCCGCCAGCGTCTCGGGCACGAACACGCCCCCGAAGTCGCCGAAGTACCCCCGGCTGTCGGGCTGGTTGCGGAAGCTCGTCGGGTGCGTCTCTGCGTGTGTCATGTTGTACCTTAGTCCGCCTCCCGCGCGAGGCGTTCGTACTCGCGCGTCGCGCGTTGAGCCGCCCGCACGCCGCGCGTCTCACTCACCGGGAGCAGCAGCAGGAACCCGGCCACAAAGAAACCCGCCAGCAGAACGAGCGCCCACGTGTCGCCCAGCCCCGACTTGACGAGCCCGAAGCTGAGGACGCCGATCGCCGCCGCCAGCTTGAACGAAACCGCCCACAGCCCAAAGAACTCGGCCGCCTTGTGCCTGGGCGTAAACCGCGCAACCATCGCCCGGCTGGCCGTGCCCGTCCCGCCCAGCCCGAACCCGATGCCGTTGCCAATCACCCAGAGCAGCCACTCGGGCAGCCCCTCGGCCCCGCTCAGGATCGCAAGCGCCACCGTGCTGATGATCCACACAACCAGGTAGATCTGGATCGTCAACTTCGCGCCGATGCGGTCCTGGAAGAAGCTCGTCCCCGCCGAGGCGATGCCCGCCGTCAGCGTGATCTGCGCGACAAACAGCACCAGTTGCGTATCAGCGAACCCGAACTTGCGGGCCAGGATCGAAGCGAACGCGATCACCGTCTGGATGCCAAAGGCGTACACGAAGAACGCGATCAGAAAGAGCGAGAGCTGCCGATAGTTGGCCGCGTGTCTGACCGTCTCGCCCATCCGCACAAACGCGTCGGCGACCACGTTCTCCCGCAGCCGCACGTTCGGACGCTTGTGCTCCTTGAGAAAGAGCGCCGACGGGATCATCCCCAAGAGGAACCAGATACCCGCGAACAGAAAGAAGGGCCTCCAGCTCTCGACAGCCTTGAGACCAAAAAGCAGCATCGCCGCGAACGTCAGCGCCAGCAGGCACAGCGCCCCGACGTACCCCATCGTCCAGCCCGTCGCGCTGATGCGCCCAACGTTCCGGCTGGTCGCAACGTCCGACAGAAACGACGCCAGCGCGTTCTCTCCGATCTGGTACATGAAGTTGGCCGGGATGTAGAGCAGCGCCGCCAGCCAGATCATGTCGGGCCGAACCAGCGCCAGCCCGCACGTGCCCGCGATGCAGCACATGCCCGAGAGCATCAGGACTTCCTTGCGCCAGCACCTCGCGTCCGCGATCGCCCCGATCACCGGCGAGGCCAGCACCACCAGGAACATGCTCGACGAGAAAAGTATCGCCCAGAGCCGATCGCCCTGCGCCTCGTCGTTGACGACCACCTCCTTGAAGTAGACCGCAAACAACAGCGTGTTGATTAAGAGCGTGAACGACTGATTCGCCAGATCGAACATGCCCCACGCCCAGACCTCTTTCGCGTTGGGCAGACCGGCAAACGGGTTGAGCTTTCGAATCACGCTCATCGGCGCGGGGAGCATATCAGGATCGCCGGTGCCACTACCCATCTCCGATGGGTAGTGATCCAAAGATTCTCGATGACAACCGGGCTCGCATCACCGATCCAAGATCGGTGATGGTACCACATCAAAGCAGATGCTTTGTCAGGAACTCCACCTGAAGCGTTTTCGCCTCGGACGCCACCTTCCCAAACCCTGCGTGCTCCGACGGCGCACCCGTCGTCGGCCAGGTCTTGAACTCGATCTGCCCCGCATCGGCGCCCTGATCCGCGTAATGCCCGCGCAAAGCCTCGATGAACCGGCTCATGCCCTCGATGGGCACCACCTCGTCCGCCTCCGAGTGAAGCGCCAGCAGCGGGATCGGACGAAAGCTGTCCAGGTGCCGCATCGGATCGAGCCGTGCGACCTGCTCTTTGTCGTGAGCCGCAGGCCAGGGCCGCCCCCGCGTCTCTTCGGGGTCGTACAGCTCACCGAGCCAGCCCGTCGTCGACTCAACCGCAGCGCACACAAACGGGTGCTCATCGCACAGCCTGCGGAGCGTCACCATCCCGCCTGCCGACATGCCCCCGATCCCGATGCGCGACAGATCAAACAGATCGCCAAACTCGCTCTGCCGGATCGCATCGAGCACGCCGTCGATCTCGCCCACCATCTGCTCGAGCACGCCCGGCGTGGTGTCCGGGCCGTGGAGCTTTGGGCCAGTGCGCTGCCCGTGCCCCGGCAGATCGACCGAAACCGCCGCGATTCCCGCGCGGATCCATCGCAGGTACCTTCCGGGATCGAGCTCCTTGGTCACCGTCCGCCCGTGCATCCAGAACATCACCGGCGCCGGCTTCTGCCAGTCCGGGTGCGCCAAAAGCGTCGGCACACCCGCAAGCTCGAGCGTCTTGGAACGCTCGGCAAGATGACTCGGGAACATCGCGAACCTCGGCTCGATCTCTCTGGGCTCCATCACCGCTGCCCCATCAAAACGCCAGATGCTCGCCCGGCTTGATCGAAGTCGGGAGGTTCTTGGCGTTCAGGTCGTCCGCATCCAGAGCCGTCAGCGGGCTGATCTCGATCACGCAGTCGATCGAACCATCGCTCTTGCGCGGGATCTTCACGCCGTGCGATTCGAGCCAGAGCGACGCCCGCTGCGTCTGCAGGTTGGCGCTCGACTCGGCGCTGTCCACGCCCTCGGCGTTTTTGATCGGTGCAAACTCCTGCACGCGCGACGTCTCCAGAATGATCGACTGCTTCGCAAAGGGCAGCGCGTCAAACACGAACCGCTCCAGCTTCACGCCGTTGGGTTCGGTCGGCGTCACCATCGCGCCCTTGTCGCGGTCGTAGTACGCGATCTTCTTCACAGCCTTGTGGTAGGGCAGATCAAAGTCCGGATCGGTGTTCACCTTGTCCACGAACGCGACGCTGAACGCGTGGATCGCCGGGTTGCCCGCCAGGAACTTGAGCGAGCCGTCGTCGTTTGTCTGACGCTGCAGCTCCATCGGCATGTCCGAGTACTCGACCATCTGCGTCCGCCCGTCGATCTCGACGAACAGCCCGACCTTCTCCTCGGGGTACGCCTTGGGCAGCATCTTCGAGGACATCTCGCCTGTTGAATCCGGCGCCGAGGCGTGCAGCCCGATGAAGAGCGGGTCGGCGACTTTCACCAGCGGGTTGTCGACCTGGAAGTAGCTGATGTGCTCGACGCCGCGCTCCTTGAGCCGATCCAGCGCACCCGAAACATGCAGCGCCCTGAGCGAGCCGCCGTGCCCGTCCGGGCTCGCCGTCAGCTCATCAGGACCGGCAAGCAGGATCTGCCCCGACTCCAGATCGAACGAGGGCATCGTGCCCTGCGGGAAGAACATCACATCCTGATTGTTCAGACCGAAGTAGCCGTTCTGCTCAAAGAAGCTCACCGTCTGCTCGTGATTCTGCGGGCTGGTCATGATGAGCCAGGGAACGGTTCCGCCGTATTTCCGCTGCGTTGCCAGAATCCCCTCGGCGAAGAACTGGAAGAGCGACTTCTTCGTGATCGCGCCGGCCGGGTAGCAGCCCTTGGGGCCGTCATACCCGAGACGAGAACCCTGACCGCCCGCGACGGTAAAGCACGCGACCTTGCCCTCGCTGAGCAGCCGCTCGCCCGTTCGCCGAAAGCCCGACGGCTCGTACGCACGCCTCGGCGAAGAGTGATCCGCCGGGTAGTAGCTCGCCGGCCTCGTGTTCTCCGGCAGCTCGAACGTGGGCGTTGATTTCACGTACGTCTGCACCAGTTCGTGCATCTTCCCGAGATCGAGAGACTCGAGCTGAGCGATGAAACGGTCAAAGGCCAGACCTTCGAGTGCGTCGGCAACCTCTGTCAGATGCGACTGCCCCGCCTTCTGGAGCGACTGCCTGAGCGTTTCTGAGATGGGCATGGGGGCTTTCCCTTCAAGTGTGAAATCAGTCGGATGGTACCGGACTGCTCTGGCCCGGGATTGCACTCTCGTCGTAGAGTCGACCATGCCAAGAGACCTGCTCCGCAATCGGCCCAAAGCCCCGGTCCTCGCACCCTCCATCCTCGCCGCCGATTTCGCGGACCTCGCCAGCGACGCACGCTCGGCGATGGCCTCGGGCGGCTCGCTGCTCCACCTCGACGTGATGGACGCCCACTTCGTCCCCAACCTCAGCTTCGGCCCCGGTCTCTGCGCCAGCCTGCGCAAGGCCATGCCCGACGTCTGCTTCGATGTGCACCTCATGATCGAAGACCCGGCGTCCTACCTGGAGCCCTTCCAGAAGGCCGGCGCCGACCACATCAGCTTCCACATCGAGGTGCTCGAACCCGCCGAAGCCGTCCGCCTTGCCGATCGCACCCGCAAGCTCGGCTGCACCGCAGGCATCGCAATCAACCCGGAAACCCCCTTCGATCGGGCGGAGCCCGTGCTCGGCGCGTTCGACATGCTTCTCGTCATGTCTGTCCACCCCGGATTTGGTGGACAGGCCTTCATCCCCGACGTGCTCGACAAGGTCCGCCAAGGCCGAAAGAAAGGCCCTGATGGGCTCATCATCGAGATCGATGGGGGGGTTGCTCCTGACACAGGGCTGTCGTGCGTAGAGGCGGGGTGTGACATTCTGGTCGCCGGCTCGGCACTCTTTGGGCTCCCCGATGACAAAAGAGCCGAGGCTGTCAGGAATATGCTTGGGTGACTGGGAAGTTCTCGGACAGGGCAAGGTTCCGAGAAGGGCTTTGCCCCGGACTCCGGGGTGGCTAGTGCTGCTACTATCTGGGCCCATGGGCCGGATAGGCCGGAGGCCTTGAACTCGGATCTCGGAGGTAGACCACGGCTGGCGGCACAGTCCGCCGATGCCTGAAACGACCATGGCCAAGCCCGAACAAATCAATGTGCTGCTGATCCGTTCAGGTGAAAGCGAGTGGGACCGCACCGGCAGGCTTGTCGGGCAGGCGGATCTCCCCCTGTGCGAGAAGGCGAAGCAGGATCTCGCAGAGGCCTCGGCGCTGCTCGACGGCGTCGACCTCAGCATCGTTCTGCACGCGGCGGATCAGTGCTCCGCCACGACAGCCTCGATGTACTCGCGTGTCACCGGATGCAAAACGCGCGAGATCGACGACCTCGCGGATGTCGACCTCGGTCTCTGGGAAGGGATGCGGGGACAGGATCTCGAAGAGAAAGCCCCAAAGGCATACCGCGAGTGGCGGGAGAACCCGCTCAACGTGCAGGTGCCCGAGGGCGAACCGATGATGGAAGCCAGCGGGAGGATCTCGGCTGGCCTGGCGCGGGCGATCGAGAAGCTCCGAGCACCGGATCCTGGTGTTGGAGTCGTTCTTCGTCCGATGGCTTATGGATTGATCCGGTGCTGGCTGACGGGAAAGCCCGTCAGTGAGTTGTGGGAGGTCATGGATGGCCCCGCAGCAGAGTGGCACGAAGTCTCAAGGGCCAAGCTGAAGCAGGCCCGCGAGGAAAGCCGGATCGGGAGCTAGCCGAGCAGGCCGGCAGGAGCCGAGCCGCTGGAGCAGATGATGACCAGAGCCGCAACGCGGACATGGAACCAGGTGGAACCCGGGAAGAAGGCCAAGAGTTCGATCCCCGAGGGACTTTGGCTTCGCTGCCCTGGTTGCAGCCAGATGATCTACCGCAAGCAGATGGAAGCCAACCTCTCCGTCTGCCCCGAGTGCGGGCATCACTACCGCATCGGCGCCCAGACCCGTGTCGACCAACTGATCGATACCGGCACGTTTGAGCGCATGTTCGACAACATCGAGTCGAGCGATCCGCTGAACTTCCGCGACCTCAAGTCCTACCGCGACCGCCTGCTCGCCGAGCAGATCCGCACGGGCCAGACCGACGCGATCATCGCGGGCGTGGGATTCATCAAGGGTCGCCAGGTCGCTTTGGCGTGCATGGATCTCACGTTCATGATGGGCTCGATGGGCTCGGTCGTGGGCGAGGTCCTCGCCCGCACCATTGAACACGCAACCAAAGAGGGGCTCCCCCTCGTCATCGTGAGCTGCTCGGGCGGCGCGCGCATGCAGGAGTCGGGCCTGAGCCTCATGCAGATGGCCAAGACCTCCGCGGCCCTCGCGCGTTTCGATGACGCCGGCGGCGTGTACATCTCCGTCCTGACCGACCCGACGACCGGCGGCGTGACCGCCAGCTACGCCATGCTGGGCGACATCATCATCGCCGAGCCCGAGGCTCTCATCGGTTTCGCCGGACCGCGCGTGATCCGCCAGACCATTCGCCAGGATCTGCCCGAGGGCTTCCAGCGGGCCGAGTTCCTGCGTGAGTGCGGCATGGTCGATCAGGTCGTGCCCCGTCACGAGCTCCGAAACCAGATCGCAAGGCTCGTCGACTACGCGGGCGGGTGAGCCGGCAAGCCGACCAATCGACCGAAGAACCAAAGACAACCGAGCCGGTCGCTCGGGCTTCTGCCCCGTCGCGCATCCGGTGGTGGCACGCGCTCCTGGCAGGCCTTCTCCACGCCGGTCTGATGCTGCTCGCCTTCCCACCCGTCTGGCTCTGGGGCGTCACTCTGTTTGCTGCGTTTCCTCTGGCGTGGATCGCTTGGCGGACACCGAGGCCTTTCCGTCACGCGCTCTGCGTGCTTGTCGGCGTGCTGCCTTTCTACGCCGTGGAATTCTCGTACATCGCCAACATCTCCATCGCGGGGCTGCCACCACTGCTCATGTACCTCGGCGCCTGGCCCGCAGCGTTCGTCTGGCTTACCGCAGCGATCCGGCGCCGGCTGCCGCACCTGCCTGCGATGCTGCTCGTCCCCGTTGTGTGGGTCGGGCTCGATGCGCTCAGGGGCGAGGTGCTCTTCGGCGGGTTCGAGTGGTACAACCTGGGCCAGCCGCTGATCGCCAGCGCCATCCTCGCCGCCCCGGGCACGCTCGGGGGCGTTTACTTCGTCACGCTCCTGACCACATTGCTTTCGGGCATCGCGATCGATCTGCGCACGAACCTGCCGGGTCGGAAAAAGCAGGCCGTGCTCGCGCTGATCGCTGTCGTGATCGTGTGGGGCGGGTCATCGGCGTTCGTCAGCGTGGCGGGTACTTTCGAGCCGCAGTTGCCTGTGAGCGCCGCCGTCGTGCAGACCAATGTGCCGCAGGACAACAAGATCGGCTGGACCGCCGAGATGCGCGAGCGCGACTTCGCCGAGTTCGTCAGGCTCACGCGCTCGGCTGCGGCGCAATCGCCCGATCTGATCGTCTGGCCCGAGACGATGTTCCCCGGCTTCGCGCTCGACGACGAGGGCGCAGCCTATCTCGACCGGGTCGGCCTTGCCGGCTTCAACGCGATGCGCAACGAGCTGCTTGCGCTCCAGCGTGAGATCGGGATCCCGATGCTCGTGGGCTCGACGACAGCGGATAACCTCCGCGTCGTGGACGAGGGCGACCGCTTCTGGTTTGAGAGCGACGGGACGTACAACAGCGTCTATCTCATCCAGAGCGGACGCGTGCAGCCCGATCGCTACGACAAGATCGCGCCGACGCCCTTCGGTGAAACACTCCCTTACATCAACGACTGGCCCTGGCTCAAGGATCTCGTGCTGAAGATCGGCCTCGGCGCGTCCGGCATGGATTTCGGGCTCGAGGCCGGCAAGCGCCCCCGCACGCTCTCGCTCGAGGTCGAAGGCCATCCCGTTGTCATGGCCACGCCCGTCTGTTTCGAGAGCACACAGTCACGCATCGTGAGCAGGATTGTGGCGTCATCGGATGGAACCAACCTCATGGTTCTCATGACCAACGACGGCTGGTTCGGCGCAGCCGACCGGGGACGCGAGATGCATCTGGCCCTGGCGCGCTGGAGATGCCTCGAACTCGGCCTCCCGATGGTCCGCTCGGCGAACACCGGCATCTCGGCGGTCATCGACCACAGGGGTCGCGTGCTGGGGCGGGTCGAGCCCGATACCGCGGGCGTGCTCCTCGTCCCCGTGCAAGCGGGGCGGGCGTGGACACTTTATGGTGTGATAGGCAACACTGTGGGCTGGCTGATGCTCGCTGGCACGGGTGTGCTCGTGATGTTCTGGATGGTGGCGGCCCGAAAGGACCGCCGGGCAAGGAAGCTGGGAACGAACGCATGAACAAGTCTCTTCAGTTGGCACGTCGAGCGGGTGTGGTCGCGGTCTCGATCGCAGTGATCGGTGTGGGCGGGTGCGCGAGCAAGCCGCAGCGGCAGCCCGACGCCGACGGCACCATCCGTGTCGGTTCGAGCACCGCCAAAACGCAGGGCTCGACGCAACAGATCGTGCGCGAATACGGCTCGCTCGTGAAGCAGGAGCAACTGCGTGATCGAGCCGTCAAACTGCTCGAATCACTGACACTCTCTGCCGACCCGCAGGTCCGGGCGCACGCACTCGAGGCGCTCGTTCCGATGCCAAGAGCGCTGGGCCGCGTCGTCGATCGAGGGCTGCTTGATGACAACCTCGGCGTGCGCAGCATCGCGGCCATGGCGATCGGGCGGGCACGACTCCCCGGGCACGAAAGGACGCTCCGGAGACTGCTCGCCGACGAGTCCCCCTTCGTTGAGGCGTCTGCGATCTACGCACTCGTGCAGACCAGCCAGCCGGTCGATCGCGGCCCGCTGGCCAAGTACCTCTTCCAAGAAGAGAACCCGGGCCTGCGTGCGCACGTCGCGTTCCTGCTGGGCGAGATGGGCGACCCCTCGGCGCTGCCGCTGATCCGGGACGCCGCCAGAGCGCCCATGCCCAAGGCAGACTCCGCCCGGCTCAAGCTTCTGGATCTCCAACTGAGCGAGGCCATGGCCAAGCTGGGCGATGAAAGGCAGCTCGAGCCCCTTCGGGCGGCTCTCTTCCCGGCTCAGCCCTCGGACCTCGAGGCGACGGCTCTGGCGGTCCAGGCGATTGGAGAGGTCCAGGACCGCTCGGCCAGGGGCATGCTCATCCAGCTCTCAGAGCGGGCCGGGCCCCGGAACGAGCCCATGCCGCCGGAGATCCTGCTCTCGATCTCGATCGCCATGGCCAAGCTGGGTGACCAGAACGGGGGTTTCCTGGCGGATCTGTTCTGGGATGACGAGCGGGCACTGATCCGGGCCGACGCGGCCTCGGTCTACGGGTGGACGAACCGACTCGCGGATCTGGCGAAACTGGAGCGGATGCTCTCGGACCAGAGCGAGGCAGTCCAGGTCGCCGCGGCCGGTGGGTTGGTCCGTAGGCTCAAATAATCCCCAGCCCCGTGCAGCGGGCTGGCGGAAGTGGTCCGGGTGACGCTACACTGTCCGTGACGGCTGGGATGCCGTCAGCCCTGAGCGGGCATCACCTCTCGGCCAAGGCGGGTCCGATGGGTGAAGCCGACGGGAGACCAGCGGGGTCCCCGGCGAGGCCGACAAGGCCATTGCTCGATAACGCAAGGAGATCGAGAGAGTCCGGCGAGAGCCGGTTCTGTCTCGGATCGTCGGCTTGCCGCGACGCGCGGCTTTGTCAAAGAACTGGAGCGAGTAGTGCACATCCTCACCAAGATCCTGGTCGTGTTCGCAGCCGTCCTGAGCCTCGCGCTCGCGGCACTGACGTCTTCCTACGCGATGAACCGTGACGCGATCACCGACGGCTTCAACAACGCCATCGCCGAGCGTGACAAGGCCAAGGCCAACTACAACACGCAGTCGAGCCAGTTCGCCGAGGAGCGTCAGAAGCTCCAGCAGCAAATCAACGATCTGCAGGATCAGCTCGGCCGCGTCACCAACGCCAAGCGTGAAGTCGAGAGCACGATCGCCGAGCTGCGTCTGCAGTCGCGTTCGGCCGAGGACCGCGCCGACCTGGTGACGGGCCAGATCGCCGAGTTGGGCAAGACCGCCGACACCCAGGCCGAGCTCATCACCAGCTACCGCAACGAGGTCCAGCAGCTCCGCCGCGAGTCACTCGATATCCGCAACGAGAACATCGCCCTCGTCGACCGCATCAACGATCTGGAGAGCCAGAACGAGGTGCTCATCCAGTCGAACCGTTCGCTCCAGGTCACGATCGCCGAGCTCCAGCAGCAGGCCAGCGGCGAGACCGTCGCGGCCAGCGCCGGCAGCAACGAGCCGCAGGCCCTGCGGGGTGACCTCATCGTCGGCCGCGTCCGCGAGGTCCGCACGAACAACGGCCAGCAGTACGTCGAGATCGACCTCGGCACACGCGACCGCATGCGTGAGAACGTCAAGCTCCACATCACCCGCAACGGTGATTTCGTCGCCAACCTCATCGTCGTTCGCACCGATCTCCAGTCGTCGGTCGGCCGCGTTGACACCGTCGGCGACCCGAGCGTGCAGGTCCGCCCGGGCGACATGGTCCTGAGCAGCCTGACCCGCTGAGATTCGAGCAAGAGCAAGGAGATCAGCGATGGCCAAGGAAAAGAAGCAGAAGAAAGAAAAGGCAGCCAAGGAGCCCAAGCAGGCTTCCACTCAGCAGTTCGGGATGAAGATGCCGGGCGGCAGGCGCTCACGCAGCGGCGGCCCCGACGTCTACACGGGCCTGCTCTTCCTCTCGGTGCTCGTGCTTGCCACGGCGACCACGCTCATGTACTTCGCGGCGATCGAGGTGAGCCCCGAGAGCAACCCGCTCTCGCTCCAGGAAGAGGGACGCATCGCGCTCCCGAACATCGAATGACGCATTTTCTCGGGCCGAGAATCGAGCCTTCCAACAAGGCTTGACTCGTTCGGACCGAGGTCTATATTTGCCCTACCAACGGCTTCGGCCTGCGGTGACGGGGCGGTAGCTCAATTGGTTAGAGCATCGGACTGTCGATCCGAAGGTTGCGGGTTCGATTCCCGTCCGCCTCGCTTGTTCAAGCCCCTGCTTCTGCAGGGGCTTGTCATTTTTCAACCCTCCTGCCTCTCCCGCTGAGCAGCGCGTTGTTCGTTCCGCATCGCCAAGTGTGTGCAGCAAAAAACCGGCCCCCATTCGGGAGCCGGCTTCATGGATTTATCTCGCCCCTGATTGGAGCGTGTGGATCAGCGGCGCCTTCTCGCAGCACCGATCAGGCCGAGCCCGAAGAGCGTGGCCGCGCCCGGAGCGGGAATCACACGCCATGTGCCAAGCAGCACTGCACTCGGGAGGTCGTCGTTCGAGTCGGCGGGGAAGTACAGGTTGCCCGTCATGTTGCCAGCGAGCATGTCGGCATACTCGGGAGCGTCAAGCGCCCAGGTGCCTGAGCCGACGAAGGCGAGCGAGCCTGCGG
>MDTD01094523.1_pt1 | contig 18524 bp, 14 predicted proteins | sample 811221 | NCBI WGS metagenome assembly MDTD01 (sample SAMN05326646, study PRJNA326480) | marine metagenome | isolation source: seawater | place: Pacific Ocean: South West | collected 2011 | reverse complement strand
CTTTCCACCTCTTTTTTGAGCATATCGATCTGCCGCTGCTGGGCCTCCACCATTTCCATAAGCTTTTGAATGGTTTCATCCTGGGTGTCAGCGTTGGCCGTCCCGGGTAGCAAAAAGACGGCCGCCAGGAAAAAAACAACCACCAGATAGTTCATTTTATCCCGCATAAGATCTCCTTTATTAAGTATAGAAATGAAAGCTATTGGGTTGAGAATGTTGAACTTACCACCCAACACTAATAGTAAGTGATAGAAAAGTCTATCATTTTTTTTGTCAAAAACTCAATGGGAACGGGTGTGGAGGGTTATTCGAGGTTCAACAGCTCGGCCCATTGGCTGAACCGCCGGGCATGGCCTTTGTTGATGCGGGCAAGCTCTTTGATAATGCTGTCCCTTGTCATCACCTTATTCTTGTTTTTCGGGGATTTTGAGAAATATTTGTCTGCGCAGCAGATGATCTTTTCTTCAACCGTTACCGGTACCATATCCCGCTCGGGCAGGGGCAGGCCGGCTGTCCGGATATTGTCCAGGGTGATGCCGGCCCCGGTGTGGCGTTCGGCCACCAGGCCGTAAGCTTGCGGCAGGCCCTCAGCATCCAGAATCTCCCGGCCAAGATAGCCGTGGCAGATGTAAGGGTGCGGCCCGTCGCATCCGATGGCCGCAGCCCGGGTTTTGAAAATACCGACGTCGTGGAGCATGGCAGCCTTTTCAATGAAGGCAAGATCGGGGGACAGATGGGGGACGGTGCGGGCGATGGCAAGGCTTTTGTCCGCCACCTGCCGGCTGTGATCCACGAGAATGGCGTAAAGCGCCGTCCCCTTCCGGTAGTATCGTTCTATGATATCAAGGGGGTCCATTTACCTGGATCCGGACAGCAGCACCCCTTCAATGAAGGGATCCAGATCACCGTCAAGCACCCGGTCCACATCTCCGATTTCCATATCGGTTCTGTGGTCCTTGATCATGCGGTAGGGATGAAGGACATAGGACCGGATCTGGCTGCCCCAGGCAATGTCGTCCTTGCCGTCATGGAGGTTCTGCATCTTTTTTTCCTGCTTCTGCTTCTCTAACTGGTACAACCTGGACTTCAATACTTTGAGGGCGATTTCCTTGTTCCGGTGCTGGGAGGGTTCCTGCTGGCACTGGACCACAACGCCCGTGGGGATATGGGTGATCCTCACCGCGGAACTGGTCTTGTTGACGTGCTGACCGCCTGCGCCGCTGGCCCGGTAGACATCGATACGAAGATCTCCTTCGTCCACATCCACGTTGATCTCGTCTTTAATTTCCGGATAGACAAATACCGCAGCAAAGGATGTTTGGCGCTTGCCCCCGGCATTAAACGGGGAAATCCGCACCAAGCGGTGCACCCCGGATTCCACCTTCATGAAACCGTAGCAATTGGTGCCGGACACGTGAAGGGTGGCCCCTTTGATGCCGGCCTCATCACCGTCCTGGTAGTCGATGACCTGGCATTTGTATCCTTTTTTGGAAATCCACCGGGTGTACATGCGGAACAGCATCTCCGCCCAGTCCTGGGAATCGGTGCCGCCGGCACCGGCATTGATGGAAACAATGGCGTCCCTGGCGTCATCTTCCCCGTCCAGGGTCACCTCGATGGAAAACTTCTTTAGCTTTTTTTCCAGCCGGGCCAGCAGGGCGGCGGCCTCGTCCTCGCTTTCCTTGTCCCCCTCTTCCCGGGCAAGTTCAAGCAGAACCTCAGCATCCTCAATGTCGTTGTAAATGGCATCGCAGGCCTCGATAAGGCCGGAAATGGTGGTGCGTTCTTTTAAGAGACGGGTGGCGTTGTCCGAGTCGTTCCAGAAATCTTCCCTGGCAATGAGCAGTTCCAGCTCCCGAAGCCGTTTTTCTTTGACAGGGAGGTCAAAGATACTCCTTAAGTTTATCGGCTTTGGCTGTGACGGATGAAATGACCTGTTTTAATTCTACACTCATTGTCTGGATCTCCTCATGATTTTTTTAATGCCTTTTACCATAAAACCAAAAGAGATTGCAATAAGGGAGACTAGGCCCGGAAGATCACCGAAGCGGCTGTAGAAGGAGGATTGGGTCAGGGCCGGGACCGCCGCGGAAAGGAAGGTGGTTTCGAACAGGCCGGTTGCGGCCGTTATCCTGCCGGCAGGATCAATGAACCCTGAAATCCCTGTGTTGGCGGCACGGACCACCGACCGCCGGTTTTCCACCGCCCGGAACACGGCAATGCTGAAATGCTGGGCCGGTGCGGACGTCCTGCCGAACCAGGCATCGTTGGTGATGGTGGTGAGAATATCCGCCCCGTTGGCCACAAAGGCCCTGGCAATATCGGGAAAAAGAATCTCAAAACAGATTAGGACACCGGTCTTGTGCTCCCCGAAGGGCAGGGATTTTCCAACGTGTTTTCCCCGGGAAAAATTGCCGGCCTCTGCCGTGAGTTTTTCGATGAAAAAGAGCAGATCCTGGAGGGGCACGTATTCGCCGAAGGGCACCAGGTGGGTCTTGTCATAGCTTGCAGTGACAAGACCCTTAGGGTTCAACATATAGGCCCGGTTGTAATAGCGTATGATCTCTTTTCCCACGTCTGCGGCCGGGCTGCCGATGAGAAAGTGGGCATTTTTCTGCCGCACCACCTCGTCCACGGCCATGGAATACACCGCATCCCTGCCGTAATAGAAGGGAACGGCGGTTTCCGGCCAGACCACAAGGGCACTGGGGTCTGATGCCAGGGACAGCAGCCGGTACTGGTCCACGGTAAAATCCTTAAAGGCCTTGTCCCACTTTTTATCCTGTTCGATGTTTCCCTGAATAACGGAAATGACCGGTTTCGGGGCAGCCGCGATCCAGGCATCAACGGTTTTGAGACGGAAATGCCCGTACCCCAGTGCCGCCGCCAGTATCAGAACAGCGCAAATACAGGGGAGTATCAGGCTCATCCCCCGTCCCGGAGACACAGGTTGCCGGAAGGATTCCCAGACCCGGGCCAGTGCCCCGTTGCAGGTCACAAGAACAAAAGAAATCCCAAGGACGCCCCCGACATCGGCCGTTTGAAGCAGCAGGGCGTTTGAAAACTGGCTGTATCCCAGTATTCCCCAGGGAAACCCGGTCAAGGCATGTGTCCGGATGAACTCCAGCCCCACCCATAGGGTAGCCCCCCACAACGGTGTCAGCCAGCGGGGCAGATGGGGCTGTGTCAGCATGAAGGCAAAAATTCCCGTGTACAGGGCAAGGTATAAAGAGAGAAGCACCAGGCAGGCCAGGGCCAGGATAAGATGGAGTTTACCGTAAATGGTCAGGGTGGGGATGAGCCAGTAAATCAGGGTCAGGTAGTGGGTGAGTCCCGCGGCAGTCCCTGCGAGAAAGGCCTGGCGCCGTGTCAGGGAACCCAGAGAGATCCACAGGGGGACAAGGGCGAAAAAGGCCGCAAGGTACAGGCCCGTATCCGGGAAGGCCGCCGTGAGCAACCCCCCGCTGACAATTGCCGGAAAATATGGTAAAAAACGGGTTATTCTATCTAAGAATCTCATTTTTGTCGGGTCTTGGGTTAAAAAGTCTGCTATACTTACCAGACAATTTTACCATTCGTCAATTTCCGTTTGGAGGGGCCGGCGCTGGGTTATGGCAGAGCGACATGAGAACAATCAGGGAGATGAGCCCGAACTATCCGGAGTCCTTTCGCAGCAGGATATGGCAACCATCCTGTCGCGTTCCCCTGTAGGCATCTGTATCACCAGAAACCGGATGATCCTTTGGGCCAACCCCCGCTTCTATGAGATCACCGGACATCCTGACGAAAGCCTCACCGGAAAAAATGCCCGGATTCTCTACCCCACGGACAGAGAGTACGACCGGGTGGGGGACAAACTGGGAACGGACATCAGGGGATCCGGCACCGCGGTCATTGACACCCGTCTTTCCAAAAAGGACGGCACCGCATTTGACAGCCGATTGCGGGCCACCTACCTGGACCCGGCTAATCCGGACCAGGGCATCCTGGTCATGGTATCGGATATCACCGATATCAATTCCCGGGCCACCCAGACCCAGCAGGCCCAAAAAATGGAGGCCATCGGCACCCTTGCCGGCGGCATTTCCCATGATTTCAACAACCTGCTCATGGGCATCCAGGGTCATCTGTCCCTGATGCGTATCAGTCTTGACACCCCGGACCGCCTTGAGGGCCATATCAGCCAGATCAAACGGCTGGTGGATACGGCGGCGGATCTCACCAGCCGCCTTTTAGGGTTTGCCAGGGGCGGGAAATACCAGATTACCGTCCTGGATATCAACCAGGTGCTGTCCATGGCCCTGGAAATTATCAAACCCACCCGCAAAGATATCCGTGTGGACACCTTTTTTTCTCCGGCCACCCTTTCCGTGGACGGCGATAACTCCCAGATCGAGCAGGTTTTTTTAAACATCCTCACCAACGCCTCACAGGCCATGGTGGATGCCGGCACGCTCACCGTGACCACCCGCCGTGTTGAGATTCCCGAAGACCACCGATTCCCCTTCCAGGTCACACCGGGCGCCTATGTGGAAATCACCATCCAGGACACGGGTATCGGCATGGACGAGGCCACCCGGAACAGAATTTTCGACCCCTTTTTCTCCACCCGGGAAATCGGAGATAAAAAAGGCCGCGGCCTGGGGCTGTCAACGGTTTTCGGCATTGTAAAAAACCACGGCGGATTCATCACCGTGGAAAGCCGGAAAGGGGAAGGATCCACCTTCAGGGTATCCCTGCCGGCATCGGACCAGACACCTCAGGCGGACAGCCTGCCCCCGGTTTCCCTGGCACAGATGCCCAAAGGCTCTGAAACCGTCCTTCTGGCAGACGATGACGAACAGGTGCTCAAAGTGGGGGCCGGTTTCCTGAAAGCCCTTGGGTACAAGCCGATGCTGGCAAACAACGGCCTTGAGGCGGTTGAACTCTTCACCCTGTACCAGGACGAGATTGCCGTGGTGGTCCTGGATCTGCTGATGCCGGTGATGGACGGCAAGACCGCCTTTTCAAAGATGCGGAAGATCAATCCCGACGCCAAGGTATTGGTGGCCACAGGCTACCATGTGGATGACGAAGTAAAAGGCCTGATCAAACAGGGCTGCAGCGGTTTTATTCAAAAGCCCTTTTCACTGGACCGGTTTTCCAGAGCCATCCGGGAAATTCTAGACCGGCCGTCCCACTGATTTCCCCGTGATCCAGAGGGGGAAAGGAGGTTTTCTCATGGTACGGATGCCTATCCATAACACGTCTGCGCTTTTACCCCGGGGGTTCATTCTCCTTCTGGGTCTTTGCATCCTGCTGCCCGTGGGCACAAAATTGTGGCGCTACACCCGCTTTTACCTGAATTCCGAAGAAACCCGCGGCGTTGTCACCACGGCATTTAAAAGCCGGATCGCCGGCACCAGGCCCTTTGTTGCCTTTAAGGACAGCACCGGCCACGTTCATGAGTTCCAGACAAAGATTCTCTTTCACTGGGCATTCACCCCGAAGCTGGGGGATGAGATCCCGGTGCGCTATCATCTAAAAGATCCGTCCCGGGCAGTCATAGACAGCCCCTTTTTCAACCTGGTGATGCCCCTGTGTTTCTTTCTCGTGGGGCTGCTCATGGTGTATCTGGCAATTTTCCATGCCATGACCGGTAAGCGCACAGCAGAACCCTGACCCCGCAGGGTATGAATTCTTATGCGCCCCGCCCCCACGCTGTGGCGGTAAGCGTTTCAATTTACGGGGAATCTTTTATTGCGCTTTACAACCCGCCGGCCAGATGGTATTTTTACCGGATGATCGGTTAAACCTAAGGTCTCACCAGGCGCAGCCGCTGAGAAAGCGGCGGTTCGCTATCAGGAGCGTTTTATGGAACATATAGAAATCCGGTTTGGGGATGACATTGAAACACCCGCCACAGAAGAGAAATCTTTTGAGGAAATGTTTCAGTCCGTCAACCCCATGTTCTGTTTTTCGAAACGGGTGTGGAAACCCCAGATGGATATATTTGAAACCCGCGAAGAAATCATCATCCAGGCCGAAATGGCCGGTGTCCGGCAATCGGATATGATCATCGAAGTTTCCAACAAGGCCGTTAAAATTTCAGGGACAAGAAAGAGCAACCAGCCGGATCCCACGGCCACTTACCGGCTTGCCGAGATCCAGTTCGGCCAGTTTGAACGGGTGCTTTACCTGCCCAGTGTCATTGATGTGGAAAAAGTGTCTGCCACCTTTGCCAGCGGGTTTCTGGAAATCCGGCTGGGAAAACTGCTCCGCAAAAATATCAAACCCAAACATAATGTGTCGCTTGATTTTCTCTAAGGACTAAGAATGGATGAGTTGAGACACCCATCAGCCCCCATCAGTACAGACGACATTCCCGACAGCCTCCCCATCCTGCCCATTGTGGATACCAACCTGTTTCCCAAAATGGTGCTGCCCCTGGTGTTGATCCAGAAGGAAGCCATTGACCTGATCGACGAAGCCATGGCCGGTAACCGGATGCTGGGCCTGCTGCTGTCCAAACGGTCGGACCTGGATTCCAAACACACGGCGGACGACCTCCACCGGGTGGGCACCGTGGCCATGATCCTGAAGATGTCCAAAATGGAGGATGAAAAGGCCCAGCTGCTGATCCAGGGCCTGAACCGCTTTAAGGTGGAAAACTACCTGACGGGCAAGCCTTACATGCAGGCGGATATCAAGGTGCTGGTGAGCCGTAACGGCGACAGGAACAAGGAAAACCGGGCCCTGATGGCCAACATTGTGGAGCAGTACGAAAAAATCGTGGACCTTTCCCCGGGCCTGCCCGCGGAAATGGGGCATATGATCAAATCACTTCAGGAGCCCAATGTCCTGGCGGACATGGTGGCCTCCACCATCAATGCCCCGGTGAAGGAAAAACAAAAGGTCATTGAGCTGCTTGACGTCACCCAGCGGCTGAAAAAGGTCACCCGCCTGGTGAATGACCAGCTTGAAATCCTTGAAATGGGCTCCAAGATCCAGAACCAGGTCAAGGAGGACATGGACAAACGGCAGCGGGAATACTACCTGCGCCAGCAGCTCAAGGCAATTAAAGAGGAACTGGGAGAAGGGGATGAAGAAAGCGTCGAAATCCGGGAATACCAGGCCCTGATCGAAGAAAAGGGACTGCCGGATGAGGCCAGAAAAGAGGCGGAAAGAGAACTTTTACGCCTGGGCCGTATGCACCCCTCATCCTCGGAATACGTGGTGGCCGCCACCTACCTGGACTGGCTCACCAGCCTGCCCTGGAACGAAACCTCCGACGACCGGCTGGACATCAAAGAAGCCAGGCGGGTGCTGGACCAGGACCATTACGGACTGGAAAAACCCAAAAAACGAATTCTCGAATACCTGGCCGTGCGGAAACTGAAAAATGACTCCAAGGGTCCCATTCTCTGCTTTTCCGGCCCTCCGGGCACCGGCAAAACCTCGCTTGGGCAATCCATTGCCAAGGCCATGGGCAGAGAGTTTGTCAGGGTCGCTTTGGGCGGCGTCCGGGACGAAGCCGAGATCCGGGGCCACCGCAGGACATACGTGGGTGCCCTTCCGGGAAGGATCGTCCAGCACCTGAGAAAGGCCGGAACAAAGAACCCCGTTTTCATGCTGGACGAGATCGACAAGGTCAACTCCTCCTACCACGGGGATCCTTCATCCGCTCTGCTGGAGGTATTGGATCCGGAGCAGAACCACACTTTCATAGACCATTACCTGGACGTGGCCTTTGACCTGTCCGACGTTATGTTCCTTACCACCGCCAACGTCCTTCACACCATCCCGGCCCCATTGAGGGACCGCATGGAGGTACTGGAACTCAACGGCTATACCGAAGAGGAAAAGCTGCGCATCGCCACACGTTACCTGATCCCCCGCCAGCGGGAGGCCAACGGCCTCAACGCCAGGCAGATCAAGATCACCACGGGCGCCGTGAAAAAAGTGATCGCAGGATACACCCGAGAATCGGGCTTGAGAAACCTGGAACGTCATCTTGGCGCCATCTGCCGGGGGGTTGCCGCCAAAATCGCCGAGGAAGAGGTGGAAAGCCAGACCATCGGCCAAAAGGATATCCGGGAGTACCTGGGGCCGGTGCAGAACATGCCGGATATGGCCATACGAATCAACACCCCCGGTGTGGTGGTGGGTCTGGCCTGGACCCCCTTCGGCGGTGAAGTGCTCTTTGTTGAAGCCGTTGCCATGCAGGGCAGCAAAGGGTTGACCCTCACCGGTCAGTTGGGGGATGTGATGAAAGAATCCGCATCCACGGCCTTAAGCTTTATCCGGGCCAATGCGGCCCAGCTCTCCGTGGACGAAGACTTCTTTGACAAACACGACATCCATATCCACGTACCCGAAGGCGCCATTCCCAAGGACGGCCCCTCTGCCGGTGTCACCATGCTCACCGCTCTTACCTCCCTGATCACAGGAAGGCAGGTACGTCCCAGACTGGCCATGACCGGGGAAATCACCCTCAGGGGAGAGGTGCTGCCGGTGGGCGGTATCAAGGAAAAGGTCATTGCCGCCCACAGGGCCGGTATGCGCCATGTGGTCCTGCCCAAGTGGAATGAGAAGGATATGGAGGATGTGCCCGACCATATCCAGTCCCAGATGGAGTTTTCCTTTACCGACAAAATGAAAGAGGTTCTGGATTTTGCCTTAACCTGAAATACCCATAGAAATAAAACAACCACTTAAAGAAATAGCTCACCCATGCGTTTATTCCCGTCTGCCCGATTTATTGTTACTGCCTGTATCACCCTCAGCCTGGCCCTTTTTTTCGGCTGTTCCTCAAAACTTGACACCCCCACCTATCCCGGGGATCACCAGCCGCCCCAAAAAAACCAAGCCAAGACATACTCCGGAAAAACACCGGCCACCCAGCGGCCCTACACCATAAGGGGGAAAAAATACGTGCCCCTGGCCACGGCATCCGGGTACGTGGAAAAAGGCATTGCCTCCTGGTACGGAAAAAAATTCCACGGCAGAAAGACCTCCAACGGTGAGACCTACAGTATGTACGCCATGACCGCCGCCCATAAAACCCTGCCCATGAACACCTGGGTGCGGGTGGAAAACCTGGACAACGGCAGGGAAATCACCGTGCGGGTTAACGACCGGGGACCGTTTGTGACCGGCCGGATCATTGATTTATCCTATACCGGGGCCAATAAAATCGGCATGGTGGGGCCGGGAACGGCACGGGTCCGGGTAACAGCCCTGGGCAAGGCCACCGCATACAACAAAAAGGACCATACCCCGACGGCTTTTAAACCCGTGGATTACTGGCACGGCAACTTCACCGTCCAGGTGGGGGCGTTCAAGGTCAAGTCCAACGCGGAAAAGTACCGCAAGAAACTCTCGGGCTCCTACCTCAACGCCCATATTGTCCGCTACGAAGATTACCGCGGCCTGTTCTACCGGGTACGCATCGGCAGTTTCACCAGCCTGAAAGATGCCAGGAAATTCAGTGACCAGCTTATGGCCGAAGGCTTTGACCGCACCTTCCCGGTGGCAGAGTAACCCTAATGAAACCTGTCGTATTTCTGGACCGGGACGGGGTGATTAACCAGGACTCCCCCCTGTACATCAAATCGCCGGAAGAATTCCACTTTATCCCCGGAAGTGCTAAGGCCATTGCCCTGCTGAACCGCAACGGATTTGAGGTGATTATCATCACCAATCAGTCTGCCCTAGGGCGGCAGATGATCACCGAAGAAACCCTGGAGGCCATCTTCGATAAAATGACGGCCGGGGTGGCAGAAGCCGGCGGCAGTATCCGGGATATCTTTTTTTGTCCCCACACGCCGGATGCGGGGTGTGACTGCAGGAAACCCAAGCCCGGGCTTATCCAAAAGGCCCTTGACCGGTACGGTATTGATCCGGCCGGCACCGTTATGGTGGGGGATTCCGCCAAGGATATCCTCTGCGGTCTTGCCGCAGGGTGCGGCCGGACCGTCCTGGTGGCCACGGGAAACGGTGCCAAGGCCAGGCAGGCACTAGAGGAAGAAGGCATCGCCCCCGACCTGTATGCCGACGACCTTCTGGCGGCGGCCCGCTTTCTTATATCCCGGCCCGAATAAACGCCCATGATCACCATCAAAGGCACCCTCTCCCGGATTACTTACCAAAACCCGGAAAATCACTACACGGTATGCCGCCTGCGTGTACCCAAGGTGGTCGAACCCATTACCGTGGTGGGCCATCTGGCCGGGGTGGCGGAAGGCGAACAGCTTGTGCTGCAGGGCTCATGGACCTCCCACCCCAAATACGGGGACCAGTTCAAGGCGGAGATGTTTGAAGTCACCCTGCCGGCCACGGTGTCCGGTATCCGCAAATATCTGGCCTCGGGACTCATCAACGGCATCAGCGGTTTTCTGGCGGATAAAATCGTGGACACCTTCGGGGAACAGACCCTGGATATCATCGAAAACGAGCCGGACCGGCTTCTGGATGTCCACGGCATCGGGAAGCGGAAAAAAAGGCTCATCGAAAAGGCCTGGAACACCCACCATTCGGTGCGGCGGGTCATGCAGTTCCTCCAGGAAAGCAAGATCGGGGTCACCCACAGCAGCGCCATATTAAAGACTTACGGAGACAAGGCACTGGATGTGCTTCAGACCGATCCCTACCGCATCGCCGTGGACGTTCCCGGCCTGGGGTTCCAGGCCGCCGACACCCTGGCCAAAGCCGCGGGCACAAAAGCGGATGATGCCAAAAGGCTTGGGGCCTGCATCCTCTGCCGCCTGTCAGACCTTGAACAGGACGGCCATGTATGCGGGGAAAAGGACGACCTGATCAAATTCTGCGCCAGAACCGCCCGGGTGGACGCCGCCCTTTTTGATCCGGTGCTGGATGAACTTGCGGATAACAAAGAGATCAATATAGAGGGGGAACGGATATACAACCACCGGCTGTACCGCGCGGAAACCGGCATTGCCCGACGGATCAACGCCCTTTTATCCATGCCGGTAAGACCCTTTCAGATCAACCCCGGCCAGATCATGGAAGAGGTGCTGGCCAGCCTTGCGGTGCAGCTCTCGGACGAGCAACTGGATGTGGTCACAAGGATTCTTGAACAGCGGATATCCATCATCACCGGAGGGCCGGGTACGGGAAAAACCACCCTGGTCAGGGCCCTGTGCGCGGTGTTCAAACGTTTGAACCTCACCGTGGTGCTCAGTGCCCCCACCGGCAGGGCCGCCCGGCGGCTGTCCGAAGTGACCGGAAAAAAAGCGTCCACCCTCCACAAATTGCTGGGTTTCGACCATGAAAACAGCACCTTTATGCGGAACTTTTCCAATCCCCTGGACCTGGATCTCTTTGTGGTGGATGAAGCCTCCATGGTGGATACGGCACTGATGTTCCACCTGGTGGAGGCCATGCCGCCCACAGCCACCCTGATCCTTGTGGGGGACACCTTCCAGTTGCCCTCGGTGGGCCCGGGCAATGTTCTCTCCGACCTGATCGCCTCGGAACGAATCGCCGTCTTTTCCCTGAGCAACATATTCCGCCAGGCCAAGGAAAGCCCCATCGTCATGCACGCCCACAGCATCCGCAACGGGGAATTGCCCGATCTGAAATCCGCTGATCCGTCCAAGCCTTCGGAATTTTACTTCATTGAGAACCGGGATCCTGCCAAGGTGGTGGAGACCATTGCCGAACTCTGCGCCAAACGCATTCCAAAGGCATTTCCCCACATAGAAGAGACCCAGGTCCTCACCCCTATGCACCGGGGAGAGGCCGGCACCATCAACCTGAACCAACGGCTCCAGGCCGTTCTCAATCCGGAGGGCCCAGGTATAGACAGCCAGGGCCAGACCTTTCGCCCCGGTGACAAAGTCATGCACCTGAAAAACAACTACGAAAAGGAGGTATTTAACGGGGATATCGGACGGGTGATGGAAGTGGATAAGGCAGAAGGCACCGTCCTTGTGGATTACGACGGCAGAGGCGTTTCCTACGACCTGCTGGAATTGTCCGAACTGACCCTGGCCTACACCGTCTCCGTGCACAAATCCCAGGGCTCGGAATACGATGCCGTGATCATCGCCCTGACCACGGCCCACTATCCCCTGCTCCAGCGCAATCTTCTTTACACGGCCATGACCCGGGGAAAATACCTGGTCATTATCGTTGGCGCATCCAGGGCGCTTACAATCGCCTTTGAAAACGATAAAACCGCCCGCAGGTTGTCCGGTCTTAAACATCTTCTCATGGAAGACTGACCCGTTTTGGCGCAGCAGCGAATACATTCTCCCCTCACCCAAACCGGGACTGTTTTGTAAAAAAAGTATCATCGGCTCACAGAATGGACTTGACCCCTGCTGTCCATTTGATAGAGATGAAATCTAACCTGTACGAAAAATTTGTTTAACTCATTAAAAGGCGATTATTGATGAAATTCAAGTATGCTGTTCTGATGCTGGCCATGGCCCTGTTCGCGACCCTGATCTTTTCCGGATGTTTTGCCACATCCACCACAAAAGCGGCCCCGCCCATGGTTAATAGAACCGGGGAAGCCCCCACGGCAGCCTTTCTGCCCTTTATCAACACCTATGAACCTGAAACCGCAGCCTTTGTTTCCAAACACCTGGAAGCCTGTCTCGCCGACAGGAAGGTATTTCGTTTTGTTCCCAAATCAGAGGTAAACGCGGCAGTGGCCGGTGTTGACCTGGATAAGATGTTCGGCCTTAAAGCGTCCCAGTACGCGGCCATTGGTCGCAAACTCAATGCGGATTACGTGATCCACGGCACCATGGCCGTACGTAAAACCCTGAAATTCACGGGCTGGCGAAAAGATGTGGATGTATCTGCAAGGGTCTATGATGGCAGAACCGGTGCAAAGGTGGACTCCTGGCGTTCCATGACGGATTTTGCCACCACCAGCGCCAAAACGGAATTGTCTGCCGAGGAGATGGCAGCTTCCGCAGCCAACCATACCTGCGCAAAAATGATGGAACGCGCCTTTTAGAAAGTACCTTCCCAGCAGGCTTTGGGACCCCAAAGCCTGCCGGGAACCACAAGCGCCCGGTAAAAACTTTTACATAAAAAAAGATTTTATCCGGGACGGCTTTGTGAAAAAATGATAAGGATTTTAAGGCTGTTAAAAAAACGAGGATGGCAAGCTTAAGGACCGGAGACGAGGAGTAGATGAAAAAAATCCATGTGACCAGAGGAATCACCTGGGTAGAAATTCCCGAAGCAGATCTCTACCTGATGTGCGGCTGCCCCGAAGACAGTGTCAAACACCTGATGAAGCGGGGCCTGATCCTTCCAACGGAAAAAAAAGGGGTCCCCTGTGAGACAGGACCCAATGCCATTCTCCTGTCCGACCTTTCGATACAGAATGGAAATTTCGCCAATCTTGCCGAGTTCCCCATCCTCCACATGCTTTACCGCCAGGGAATGATCATGCCGGGCCACCCCAACAACACGGGGGAAAAGCCCATGCTCATCGGCCTGCCCGAACAGGTGAGGGCCCAGGCCCGCTACATTTACCGGGGCAATTACGGATTGATCTCCGAAGAGGAGATGATCCAGGCCGGTGCCACAAAAGAAGAAGCCAGGGATATGATGCGCCTCAAACTGAGGTTTGCCTTCGGAGAAATCCGGGAGACCGAAGAACTGGTGGATATCCGGTCAGTTGGCCTCAGGGAAGTGGAACTTAAAAACGGGGTCTTTCTCTCCCGCATCGGTCTGAATGTTTACCAGATCACCTACAAAAACGAATCCGTTGAGGTGGATCTCAACCTGCCTCCCAACGAACGGTATGAATCCCCTTACCAACTCGGGGCCTATCATATCCGGAAAAACTACTTCAGCGTCATCCATATCGGTGAGGGAAACGGATGGGACATCAACCGGGGATGCATGTCCAGCATCATCTCCTTTCAGGGCAGAATCTATCTGATCGACGCTCCCCCCAATATACACCATACCCTCACCGCCCTGGGCTTCAGCATCAATGAGGTGGAAGGCATTTTCCACACCCATGCCCACGACGACCACTTTGCAGGGCTCACCACCCTGATCCGGTCCGGACGGCGGATCAAATACTACGCCACCCCCCTGGTCCGGGCATCGGTGGTCAAAAAACTGTCCACCCTCATGTCATTGAAAGAGGAGATGTTCGCCAATTACTTTGACATCCGGGATCTCACCTTTGACCAGTGGAACGATATCGAAGGCCTTGAGGTGAAGCCGGTCTTCTCCCCCCATCCCGTGGAAACCAGTGTTCTGTTTTTCAGAACCCTGTGGGGGAGCGGGTACAAGACCTACGCCCACCTGGCTGACATTGTTGACTTTGAGCTGTTTGAAAAAATGATTACGGACACCCCGGAAGAAAACGGGGTGACCCGTGAATTTTACAATAAAACCATCCGGGAGTATCTCGTTCCCGCCGATATCAAAAAGATAGACAACGGCGGCGGCCTCATCCACGGCCGGGCAGAAGACTTTGTCAATGACAAATCCCATCGGATTCTCCTGAGCCACAGCGAACTTGAGTTGAGCGACACCCACCGGGAGATCGGTTCCAATGCCGTATTCGGCATGGAGGATGTCCTCATTCCCACCAAGCAGAACTACAACCGGCGAAATGCCCACGATTTTTTGACCCAATACTTTCCCGAGGTGCCCAAATATCAGTTGATGGCCCTGCTCAACGGCCCTGTTGAAACCTTTAACGCAGGCTCCATCCTTATCCGGAAAAACCAGGAAAACCAGGATGCCTTTCTCATCCTTTCCGGTGTGCTGGAATTTTTAGATGTTGACCACGCCACCCATTTTACCCTTTCGGTGGGCTCTCTCATCGGTGAGTACGCCACCCTCACCCGGCAGCCGTCCGAAGGCACGCTTAGGGCAGCCTCCTATGTGGATGCCCTGAGGATCCCCGGCGGACTGCTCCGGGCTTTTGCGGAAAAGAACAAGCTTCAGGCCAAGATTATCTCCACCCACAAAGCCAACGTATTTCTTCAAAGCACATGGCTGTTAGGGGAGATGATATCCTATGCGACCCAGAACCGTATTGTGGAAGCCATGGAAACCGTGGTGGTGGACAAGGGTGCTAACCTGGCATGGAACGATGAGCCGGAGCTGATCATGCTTGAATCGGGCAAACTTAAAATTTCATACGGCAACACGGTAATCGACCTGAATAAACCCGGGGATTTTTTCGGAGAAGAAAGCCTGATTCTGGGCACCATGGCCCCATTCAACGCAGAGGTGATTCAAAAATCGGTCATCCGGAGAATTCCCGGCCATGTGCTTGCAGACATCCCCATTGTCCAATGGAAGCTTTTGGGAATATTCGAGGCCAGAAGCCGGTTTGTCCCGTCCGCCCCCACCAATCTGACGGCAGCCCCCACCGGGCGTAGCGTTGCCCTCCAGTGGATAGACAACTCAAACAACGAACGAGGGTTCCGGGTCATGAGAAAGACAGAAACAGAGGACCGGTTTTCCGAGATCAAATTTTTATCCGCCGAAACCACGGCCTTCACCGACCATGTGCCGGAACCCGGGGTGTACCATTACTGCGTCAAATCCATCGACAAGGAAGGATATTCCCTGAGAAGCAACGAGGTCCGGGCTGTGGTCAAAAATTAAGGGGTCTTCACACCCAGTCCATCCGAGGCATTTTTGGGCTGCCGGTAGATCCGGAGCAGTAAAAATCCTGCCCCCATTCCCCCTGCCATAAAGAAGACGCCCCCCGTCAGCAGGGAGGTATCCAAACCGCTGTGGTCTGCCTGCCACCCGAGCACCGGCCCCAGTCCGGCAAAGGACAACCGGATAATCAGGCTTCTGACGGAAAGCACCGTGGCACGGATATCCGATGGTGTCATCTCATTGATCTGATTCCGCAGCACAGGTGTGGCCACTCCCCTGACCCCGTAGAAAAGAAAAAGGCAGACCAGGCCTCCCAGAGTGCCGAAAATGCCCATCAGCAGATAACCGCCGGCAATACCCGCTGCAATGAAAAACAGGGTGCCTTCCTTGCCCAGCCGTTCTTCCACCTGCCAGGCCCGCATGGATACGGCCCCGGTCACCAGGTTCAGCACTGGAATCAGAATACCGAACCAGACCATGGACAGGTCCAGCCATGCAAAGTAGGGCTGGACAAACCACGCCATGGTCAGGGTGGCCGTTCCCATGATGGAGGAGTAAAGGATGGCGGCCTGAAGGCCCTTGTGTTCCTTTACGGCAAACCGGACAATGCCGAGGATCTGCCGAAAGCTTGTCTGCCCCGTAAGGGTGGCCCTGGACGGTTCCACCAGGGTCAGGGCCGCAGGCACTGCGGCAAAGGCCACGGCGGTCTGGAAAAAAAAGGGAAGGCGCAGGCTGGCCATGGCAATGAGAACCCCAAGGGGGGCTGCAATGGCCTCGGCAAAGTTACCGGCGGAAATCATCTTTCCTTCTGTTTTCAAGTACTCTTTTTCCCGTTTCCCCGCCTTAAGGCTGTCATAGAGCAGGGCGGAATCGGACCCGGAGATAAAACTCTGCCCCACACCCAGTATAATTTCACAGGCCAGAAACGCCCAGAATCCTTCGGACACACAGTACAGGGCAAATCCGGCAAACCCTAAAAAACTGCCCAGCACAAGGGAGGCCTTCCGCCCCCAGACATCACCGAAATAGCCGGACGGCACCTCCAGCATGACGATGGAAAAAGAGTACACCGCCTTGAGGATGAACAGATCCCGGGTGGACAAGCCGTTGTCCATGTAGAAAAGATAGAGGATGGGCATGGTCAGCATCAGCCACTTGGACAGCTTAATGACATACAGCCTGAAAATATTGCCCTGCAATGCTGCAAATGGCGTTGCCTGGTCCATGATATGCACTCCGGTTGTTGTAAAAGCCCGGGATAATAACAGATTTCCAATAGTTACACCAGCCTTTTTAATTTACATCTTGCATCCGGATGCCTGGTCTGATATCCGGGGAAGGCGTTTATCAACGAAGTTCAACTCAATGATTCTAAGCCCAAAACAAGCGCATTTATAAAAATACCGGGCTCATCCCCGCCTAGTTAGAAATCCATATTGAGTAACTTTTTCTGGAGGCCAGACCCTTTCAGAAAATCGCACCTCACCCTGAAAACATCGGGATACAAATTTCGGTATATGTCCATTTCAAGCATATCCTTATTTTGACTTTGCGGTTGGGGCTCACCATGACAACCCATTTGTCATGCCTGCCCAAAAGACAAGATATCAGGGAAAGGCAAAATTTTTCATCCGGGCAAATAAGTTAAAAACGTGTTTAAGTCTCTCATTGTAACCGATAAATCTATATTTGATACTCCTGCCGGCTTTAATGATCAGGCATGGTATTCGGATAAAAGTATGAACAAATTTTTTAAATTCCATACGAACGATCTGTTTTCCCAAAACCCGGTAAGGCAACATCAGACCATACCATGCTTTCAGATCCCAGGCCAAAGAAGCGATAGCCATGTAAGCCCAGTTGGATATCATAGAGTCTGAAGGATTTTTCATGGCCGACACACCGTTTTTTAACTGCTCTATGTCATTCTCATGATCCGCCCGATTGCGATAAAACTGAACCAACTGCTCAGCCGGCTTTTTGCCATCGTTGGTGATATAGAAAAAGTACCTGATATCATCAAAGAGCTGACACTCGCCTTTCAATATTTTGATCGTTTTCCGAAGTACGATCATCCTGTAAGATTGACTGCACTTACCGGGCCTGTAATCAAACTGGGCAATATGTTCAAATTCTGTCTTGAGGTTTTTGAATTTGCGTTTCTTGACCACCTGGGCTTTGACATTTTCAGGGCGTTTTCGTGGTTTTGTTTTAATTTTACGGGGGATCTTCGCAAACGCCTGCCATTCACTCTCTGGAATTTGACCGGCCAGTTTTATAAGATTTTTTCTGGCATCCATTCCGAAAATAAACGTGCACCGTTTATCCCACTTGTCGAAATGGGATGTCAGGCTGAAATCCGTATCTCCCCGGACATAAATTTTTTCAAAGCAATTGGAAACCAGGTCCAGGGAGTCATCCACCCATTTCGCAGAGCCCAGGTGAGACGGCGCATTCCCGGAACGATTGACCACATACAAAACTTCTCTTGTATTGGCCAATGAGACGACCAAAGGAGCATAACCCCATTTCCCATTATAGGAAATATCCATGCCCTGTTTGCATTGACCATAGGTTTCACAGATGGTTCCGTCAATATTGATAATGGCCTGTTTTCTAAACGCTGCCGGCTGGTTGGCCCATATTTTACGGCGGATGGTGTTTTTGATGGACATAAAATCAACGATGTCCTGTTCTTCAAAACGCCGAAGGAAGTCACCGGCAGTTGTGGGGTCAGGAATGATTTCGGCCCCGAGGGCATCAAGCCAGGCTGTGTCGTTCCTCAGCAACTCAATGTCTTCCAAGCAAGTTCCACCGGCAAAAAGGTTGTACACCATATCAGTAGTGTCCGGTTAGCTTATTGCATGAAAAAACTTTGATTTTATAGGCAATTTTGTCTTTTTTTGTTGACAATTGTG
>MDTD01042952.1_pt1 | contig 18524 bp, 13 predicted proteins | sample 811221 | NCBI WGS metagenome assembly MDTD01 (sample SAMN05326646, study PRJNA326480) | marine metagenome | isolation source: seawater | place: Pacific Ocean: South West | collected 2011 | reverse complement strand
GGATTAAGATTTGCAATAAGAGAAGGTGGTAGAACTGTAGGCGCAGGAGTTGTGTCGAGTATCGAATCATAATTATTTAGGAGTATAGCTCAATTGGTAGAGCATCGGTCTCCAAAACCGAGGGTTGGGGGTTCAAGTCCCTCGTGGCCTGCCAAGATATTCTGTTTTTCGTCAGGATAATCCTGCCGAAAACGGTGTTTGAAGAAGGAAGAAGGCGTATATGCCAGGCAAAAATACATGGGTTTGGATCTTTTTTATCGCGGCTGCGTTGGTGGCGGCAAAGATCCTTGATTTCGCGTTCGCCGATATCTTTTCGGTGGCAAAGTGGCCGAATACTGCCGTCTTAGGTGAGAACTTTACGCTGAGCACTTTGCTGGGCGTATTGATTTCCGTGGTGGGCACTTTTTACTTTGCCGTGTTGCACACCCAAAGCCGTGCCTTCGTAGAAGAATCAGTGGTGGAGCTGGATAAAACAGCTTGGCCCACCCGGGAAGACGCTTGGAGTTCAACCATTGTGGTTCTCATCTTCTCCTTCATTTCCGCAGGGATTTTAGGATTGTTCGACACAGTCTTTCACTGGCTCACGAACAACAATTTGTTTTTGTATTAAGAAGACGCTCAAGGCGTCCTGGATAAAATGATGATCGAAGAAACAAACGTAGAAAATACCGGTACCGACTCCGGTGAAGTGCAAGCTCAAGCCGAAGCACCGGCACCTGTTGAAACCGTGGAAGCTGCACCCGCAGAAGAAACTGCACCTGCCCAAGAAGCTGCACCCACTGAGGCTACGGGCGGTGAGGAAGCAGTTGAAGAAGAGGCTGAGCCACCAAAAAACACAAATCCAAATCTCAAATGGTACGTGGTTCACACTTTTTCCGGTTACGAAAACCGCGCCCAAAAAGCGCTGCAAGAACGCATCAAGCAACGTAACATGGCAGAAATGTTTGGCGATGTTTTGGTGCCCACTGAAACGGTAGAAGAAGTGCGCGGTGGCACCCGCCGAACCAGCAAAAGAAAATTTTTCCCAGGCTATATGTTGGTTCAAGTCGAGTTGAACGAACAAACATGGCACTTGGTGAAGAACACGCCCAAAGTCACTGGCTTTGTGGGCGGTACGACCAATCCCCCGAGCATCACCGACAAAGAAGTCGGTCGTCTGCTGGGCCAAATCGAGCAAGGCATTACCAAGCCCACGCCGAAGTATGCTTACCACGAAGGTGAGACAGTACGCGTGATCGAAGGGCCTTTTATGAATTTCAACGGAACCATCGAAGAAGTGCGCCCTGAAAAGCAGAAGCTTCGCGTGACGGTTTCGATTTTTGGAAGAGCGACACCTGTAGAATTGGATTATATGCAGGTGGAGAAACTGAGTTAACAACCAACGTGGGAGTTGGATTTTGTCCAACGTTCGCACCACCAGGAGTAAAAAATGGCAAAGAAAATTACGGGGTACATCAAACTCCAAGTGCCAGCAGGAAAGGCCAACCCATCACCACCGGTCGGACCTGCATTGGGTCAACATGGCGTCAACATCATGGCTTTTTGCAAAGACTTCAATGCAAAAACCCAAGACCAAATCGGCATGAAAATCCCAGTGGTCATCACTGTCTACCAAGACAAGTCTTTTTCCTTTATCACCAAGACCCCCCCTGCATCCACGCTGATCAAAAAAGCAGCAGGCCTGAAATTCGAAGGTAAGCCCGGCACCGGCGCTAACAATCCAGGTCGTGAAAAAGTAGGCAAGGTCACTTGGTCCCAAGTGGAAGAGATTGCAAAAGCGAAAGCACCTGACTTGAACGCATACGATTCAAAGCAGGGTGCAAAGATCATTGCTGGAACCGCACGTTCCATGGGCATTGACGTCGTAGACGGTTAACGACTTTACCTTCGCTTCGATGCCCATTGGCCTCAGCGAAGAAGGGAAATTCAAAATGGCAAAATTAGGTAAGAAAAGAAAAGAAGCATTTGCGCGCGTTGATCGTAACAAGCGTTACTCCTTGAACGAAGCTGTGAGCTTGGTCAAAGGTTGTCAAACAGCAAAATTCGATGAGTCCGTAGACGTGGCCTTGAACTTGGGTGTTGACCCACGGCACGCTGACCAAATGGTACGCGGTGCAGTGGTATTGCCTGCAGGCACTGGAAAAAGCGTTCGCGTGGCCGTTTTCGCCAAGGGCCCAAAAGCCACCGAAGCTGAAGAAGCTGGTGCTGATGTGGTCGGCGCTGAAGACTTGGCAGAAAAAGTCCAAAACGGTGAAATTAACTTTGAACGCGTGATTGCAACACCAGACATGATGGCCGTTGTGGGTCGTTTGGGCCGTGTTTTGGGCCCCCGTGGTTTGATGCCAAACCCCAAAGTGGGCACGGTGACCATGGATTTGGCCAAAGCTGTGGGCGAAGCCAAAGGCGGCAAGGTACAGTTCAAGGTGGAAAAATCAGGTATTGTACACGCCCCCATCGGTCGTGTTTCCTTTGAGGAAGGCAAGCTGCAAGACAACTTGAACGCGATTCTCACCGCGGTGATGCGCGCCAAGCCTGCCGGAGCAAAAGGTCAATATCTTAAGGGAGTTACCATCTCCTCCACCATGGGGCCGGGCATCAAAATCGACCCCGTTGAAGCGCAAGCTTCGGTGAAAGACTAATTCTTAGGACCAGTTGACAAAACAGCTGGTTATGCGAGGAAAGGCCCAGAAACGATGTTTCTGGGCTTGATCGCCTCTTTGAGGGGATCACCTTTGTCGAAGACAGTCGGTCTGCTCACGCAGGTAATGGTACGCCGCCGACCGAGATGGAGAACAGCATATCGAAAAGACAGTGTTCTATTTCTGTCCTTTTCCATGCGACTTCACTTCGACGATTGATGGGTTGAGGTCGCTTTTTTGATCTCAACACATTTTGGAAGCGCGTCATCATCGGTGACGCACGTTGGCCGCTTTGAGTTTTTCAAAGCACAATTCAGTTCTCTTTTAGAGAACTGTTGAGTTGAAGGAGGTGTCCGTTGGACAGAGCAACAAAAGAAGCTCGGGTAGATTACTTACGTGAAGCACTGTCTTCTGCAGAATCCGTGATTTTGACCGGTGTGTCGGGTTTAACCGTCGCCGAGGTGTCTGATCTTCGCGGTAAACTGCATGAAGCTGGTGTGAACTACAAAGTGGTCAAAAACACCCTGGCTAAGCTAGCGATTCGTGATGGCGATATGAACGTTATTGCGGATGACTTTAAAGGACCGACGGCCATCGCTTGGAGTGACGACCCGGTAGCACCCGCTAAGATTCTCAAGAATTTCCAAAAAGACTTGGAAAAGTTTGAAATCAAAGCTGGCTTCAACGCCGGTAACCGTCTTGATTTGGATCAAATCAAGGCATTGGCTGACCTGCCAAGTCTCGACGAATTGCGTTCTCAACTGTTGGGAACCATCGAGGGCGTGACTGGCAAATTGCTTGCACAGGTGAATGCACCTGCGAGCAACTTGGTTGGCGTACTTCAAGCCAAGATCGACAAGGACAAAGAGGCTGCATAAGCCTGATGACCTTGTGGCTGTCGAAACATTATCTTTTTAACTATGGAGAATAGAACAATGGCAGATTTAGAAACATTAAAAGCAGAACTCGGCAAGTTGACCATTTTGGAAGCTGCTGAATTGGTGAAGTCCCTCGAAGAAGAGTGGGGCGTTAAAGCAGCCAGTGGCGGTGGCATGATGATGGCCATGCCTGCTGGTGGTGACGCTGGCGGTGGCGCTGGCGAAGAAAAGACCGAATTCGACGTTGAGTTGGCCGAAGTCGGTGGCAAGAAAATCCAAGTGATCAAAGTGGTTCGCGAAGTGACCGGTTTGGGTCTGAAAGACGCCAAAGACATGGTCGAAGGTGCACCTAAAGTGATCAAAGAAGGCTTGCCTAAAGCAGAAGCCGAAGAGTTGAAAGGCAAGCTCGAAGAAGCTGGCGCCAAAGTCAACTTGAAGTAATCTGACTCAAATGTCAGTCAAAGCCACCTTTTCCCAGCCGGGAGCAGGTGGCTTTTTTCTTTTTGGCCGCCAAATTTGTTTGAATGTGCGGTCTCGAGTTAAAAAGGGGCATTCGTAGGAGAAACATGCACGGAACAGGCAAAGATCTGGGGCATTTTAGCGAAAAAGTGCCCCCTCAAGCACTCTCGCAGGCCCGCAAAGTGGCCGCCGCTCTGGCCAAAACCCAAAAGGTATTGGTTTTGGGACACGTGGGGGCTGATGGTGATGTGGCAGGCTCCTCTTTGGGGTTGGCTCAGGCCCTTCGTGAACTGGGGAAAAAAGTCACCGTCTATAACGAAGCGCCTTACCCAGAAACCTTTCATTGGTTGGCCGGTGGCAAATCCGTGAAACATGAATTGGGGCCCAGGGTTCGCTTTGATGCCACCGTCTCTGTTGATGCAGCCGACCCTGCACGACTGGGTAAACATTTTCCCGATCCCGAACGGCGGGGCACCTTCATATGGGTGGACCACCATCGCATCGATCCGCCACCGGGAGACATCAATTATATCGATTTGACGGCCGCAGCTGTGGGGGAGCAAATTGCCCAAATTCTGCGTGCCATGAAGCATCCTCTGAGCAAGAAGGTGGCCGAATGCCTTTATGTCTCACTGATGACGGATACGGGTACCTTCCGTTATGCCAATACGTCGGTTCGCGCCTTTAACTTGGCGGGTGAGCTGGTCAAATCTGGCGTGAATCCCTGGGATATGACCGAAAAGGTCCTTGAGAGTCAGGCCCCACAACGAATGCTCTTATTACAGCGCATCATGCCTTCCTTATTTTTGTCCGGCTGTGGTCGTTATGGCTCGTTTTATGTGAGGCAAATCGACCAAAAAGCCGTGGGGGCGAAGCTGGAGCATGTGCATGGTTTGGTGAACCACATTCGGGCCACCAAGGGCGTTGAGGTGGCGGCCATTTTCGTGGAAAACGATGCCGGTATTAAGGTGAGCTTTCGCTCCAAAGGACATGTGTCCTGCCAGCCCATTCTCAAGAAGCTGGGTGGCAATGGACACCGTAACGCTGGTTCTATCGTTCTCAAAGGCAGCAAAAAACAGGTGGTCGCCCAAGTCTACCAAGCACTTGAGTTGGCGATGCCCCAACGAACTTGAGTTCAACATGACCTCCAAACCACACGGCATTCTACTCATCGACAAAGAGCTCGAATGGACATCCCATGATGTGGTGGCCAAGCTGCGAGGTATTCTGGGGACCAAAACCATTGGCCACACTGGAACCCTCGATCCTTTGGCTTCAGGGCTGCTGGTGATTTTGGTGGGGGAGTACACACGGCTCTCCAATTACGTTTTGGCGCAAGAAAAGACCTACGAAACCGAAGTGACATTTGGTCGCAGCACCACCACGGATGATGCTGAGGGTGAAACAGTAAAAATGGTTGAAATGCCAGCCCTTAATGAGAAAGCTTTAAAGGAATCACTTGAACTATTTAATGGCACAATTTCCCAAAGGCCGCCGGCCTATTCAGCCATTTCTGTGGGCGGCGAGAAGCTCTACAAAAAGGCCCGTCGCGGAGAGGAAGTGGATGTTCCATTGAGGCAGGTACACGTGTCTGAAATCAGTCTTTTGGAGATGACAGCGGAGACCTGTCGGCTGCGGATTCGGTGCTCAAAAGGCACCTACATTCGGTCCATCGCCCGGGATTTGGGTGAAGCCATGGGTGGTGCTGCATTTTGTTCGGCACTGAGGCGTACTGCGGTGGGTGAATTCTCGGTCTCAGAAGCGCTTAAAATAGGCAGCACCGCTGAGGCGCATCGGGCATCTTTACTGACAGGGCTGAGCGCCAAGGTGGGTTTGCCACCGATTCAGCTTCAAAAACAAGAAGCCATGGATTTATCGCACGGTAAAAAGATTGGCTGCCGTGCAGGTGTACAAATTAAACCTGGAGAGTTGGCTTTGGCCTTTTATGGGGATGAAATCTGGGCCATTGTGGCCGAGCATCAGGGTGAGATCATTGTCAAACGCGGGTTTGGCAAACAAGTCTAGGGAATGACCCAGGAGTTCATATGAGTGAGAATCTTTTGTTGACCGAAGAAGCCGATGGCGTTTTGACCCTCACGCTCAACCGAACGGATGTGCACAACGCACTCAACAAGCCGCTGCTTTTGGCACTATCAGCAAAGCTTGAAGAAATTGCGCCAAGACAGGATATTCGCTGCGTAATTATTGCCGGTTCTGGTGAAAAGGCCTTTTGTGCAGGCGCTGATTTGAAAGAGCGAAAAGGATTCACCATGGAGCAGACCCGCTCCTTTGTTCGCAAGATTAGAGGGGTGATGGACCAAATCGAACGGTTGCCCATGCCCACCATCGCGGCTTTGGATGGGGTGGCCTTTGGTGGTGGTATGGAAATGGCATTGGCTTGTGACATGCGTGTGTTGAGCGAAAGGGTTAAAATGGGCCTTACCGAATGTGCTTTGGGGATTATTCCCGGGGCCGGGGGCACCCAGCGCCTGCCATATTTGGTGGGGGCCTCTAAAGCCAAAGAGCTCATTTTTACAGCCAAGCGCATGACCGCCCAAGAGGCGCACGAACTGGGTTTGGCCAACCGCTTGGTCCCTGCGGGTGAAGCACTCAAAGCCGCCCAAGATTTGGCCTCAGAGGTAGCGGCATGTGCTCCGATTGCCGTTCAGTCCGCCAAAGCCGCCATCCAGGGGGGTTTGGGTGTGGGCATGGAAGAAGGCCTTTTGCTGGAAGCCCGTTGTTATGAAGTGACGCTATACACTGATGACCGTAACGAGGGCTTGCGGGCATTCGCGGAGAAGCGAAAACCAAACTATAAGGGTGTTTAAACCGGCCTGTACACCTTACCGTTAAAGTGCTTTCTTGTGATCGCGGCGGACAGTGAATCAGGGCGTTACATTAAAGAGTTAAAGTGGTTTTGCAGGGTTCTTCTCGCTCTTTCGGCTTCGCGTGACGCATCGGTCATTCGTCCCTCTTGTTGAAAATGGCTGGAAAGGTAGCTTTTCTCTTCGGCTGACAGAGCAGCCTTTGGGGACAGCAGTGACAGACGATATTGAGCAATTGAGTGAATTGGCTGCGATGGCAACCTATGTGGTGTCAGTGAGTGCAATCGTTTTAGAGCTCGTTTGGTTGCGTTTGACCGGTACAACCGTGGATCATCAAGAAGGAAGGGCCAGCGTATTTTCTGGCCTTTTGGCTTTCGGCGGCTTGGGGTTGGCCAATCGCTTTTTCTTCATTGGGCTCATGCACGTTTTTTGGTCCGTTCGGTTGATGGATTGGGGCACATCTTGGTTGGGGTTCCTGCTGGTCTTCATTCTTTATGATTTCATGTTCTATGTGGGCCATGTGGCGGGGCACCGCATTCGGCTGTTTTGGTGTTTTCATTCGGTGCACCACACCAGCGAAGAAATGCGACTGACCACTGCCATTCGGGGGTCCATGTTCGACTTCGTGTATTTGCCCTGGTTTTTCGTTTGGATTCCGCTGTTGGGGTTTCATCCGGCTTTGGTGCTTGTGGTAGAAGCCATTGGGCGTCTTTGGGGGGTGATGGTCCACGCACATCCCAGTTTGGTGGGCCGATTGGGCTGGCTTGACCTGCTTTTGGTCACCCCAAGTGTGCATAGGGTTCACCATGGACGAAACTCGGCTTACATCGATCGAAATTATGGAGAAGTGCTGCTGCTGTGGGACCATTTGTTTGGATCACACACTCGAGAAGAAGAAGAGCCCGATTACGGGATTTTAGGGACAGTGGATTCGAAAAGCTTGCGCGAAATTCAGGTGTCGCCCTGGAAATCATTGGTCGGAGATTTAAGGCGTTCAGGCAGCCTGCAAGAGCGGTGTCATCATCTGTTTGCGGCACCTGGTACACCTTTTCAGCCGAAAAAGACGGTTTCAAAGACCATGTCTTCTTCGCCAGGCTGAAACCTGATTTCGGAATGAGGAATAGACCTCATCGAACACCCGTTATGCTCATTGATGAAAAGCACCAAGTTCCTCGCAGCCCTTAAAAAAGCCCCGAAGCCGGACGGTATCAACCGCTGGCTCTTTTTGCCCTATGATCAAATGAACCTCCGGTTTATCGATGGAGCCATTTCAAATGGGGACGTTGGCGTGATTCTCATCGAGAGTCAGTGGAAGGCAGCCCAGCGACCTTACCACAAGCAAAAGCTGGCCTTTATTTTGGCGAACATGCGGCATTTTGCGCTTTCACTGGTGAAGCGGGGCATTCCCATTCATTACGTTTTGTCGGACCAACCCTACGAGACGGTTTTGCTCGAATTGATCGAAGACCATCAGTGGGAAATTAGCGTTCATGAGCCCGCTGAATACGAGTTGCGACAAGCGCTTGTGAACTTGGCCCACCACGACTTTTTCACCATCTGCCCACATCCTGGATGGTTGTCTACCGAAAATGATTTCAATGAAGCATCAGGCGGAAAATGGCCAGTGAAAATGGACCGATTCTATCGGTTCATGCGGCAAAAAACCGGGATTCTCATGGAAGAAGGAAAACCGGTGGGCGGAAAATACAGCTTCGATGTGGACAATCGGTTGAAGTGGAAGGGCGATCCAGCCATTCCGGAGGTTCCCAAGTTTAAACCAGAGACCATCACGCAGGAAGTGATCGAAATGGTCGACGATGTTTTTGCGCATCACCCAGGCCAAGTGAACCCAGATGTCCTGGTGGTGGGTCGCGATCAAGCGCTGCAACTTTGGCGGTGGTGCCTCAAAGAATGTTTGCATCATTTTGGGCCGTATCAAGATGCCATGACCTTACACAGCAGCAGTCTGTTTCATTCCCGTATTTCAGGCTTGTTACATTTGCACCTGCTGCTCCCAGAGGAGGTGGTGAGAGACGTCGAAGCAATGGCGCTGCCCATCGCGAGCAAGGAAGGATTTATCCGTCAGGTTTTGGGGTGGCGGGAGTACATGTTTCACGTTCATCGAACCACAGAAGGGTTGCGCCAGTTACCCATTGAGATTCCGCACAAGCCAACCAATCGGACACGTGATGGCGGCTATTGGAAATGGAGCGGTCAAACGGAGCCGGATTCAAGCACGGCCATGGGGGCTGCTCCGAATTACCTCGGTGTGAATGAGGATTTATTTCCCGTTTATTGGGGCACCCAAAGTGGCATGGCTTGTATGGACGCCTGCGTGAAAAGTGTGTGGGACGAAGCTTATGGTCATCACATCAGTCGATTGATGGTGCTCGCCAACTTTGCCACCCTCATGGACGTGCATCCCCGGCAAGTGACCGATTGGTTTTGGGTGGCTTACCACGACGCTTTTGACTGGGTGGTAGAGCCCAATGTGTTGGGGATGGGGGTATTTGCTTTGGGCACGATGATGACCACCAAACCCTATGTGGCGGGGAGCAGTTATATTAATAAAATGTCGGATTTTTGTGGGGGCTGTGCTTTCGACCCTAAAACGAACTGCCCATTTAAAAGACTTTATTGGCAGTTTTTTGAACGACATTCCGAAAAACTGCAACACATCCAGCGTTTAAGAATGCCTCTGGTTCAAATCAAAAAAAGAAAGACAGAGGAAAAAGGCAAAGACGCCAAGGTGTTTGATGTGGTTAGGCGACGCCTTCAAAAGGGGGACATGGTGGCCCCTCATCACTTTGAATAGGGGCTAACCAAATAAGGGCAGCACCGTTTGAAACTCGCTGGGCAGCTTGAATTGTTCGGCCAGGGGATGACAATTAATCCCCAACATGTCCCGAATCGTATAGTGAATGTGTGACGGGGTAATAAAACTACCCCCATCATCCAAAGCCAGCGTTTCTAAGTTCACGGCCCGAGGCATCATCCCTGATTTAGGCTGTTGAGCGCTCGGGTTGGGGTCGACGTAGGTACCACCAAATTCACGGTTCCCTTCGATGAGACCTCCCATCATCATGAAACTGGTGATGGGCCAATGGTCTTTACCATCAGCACTGCCATTCAGTCGGGTCCGACCGAAGTCAGAGTGAACCAAAATGAGAGAACGTTCCCAAAGCCCTTGGCTTTGCAAATGGGTGGCCACAAAATCGATGGTCTCAAAAAGTTTTTGGAGCAGTGGCAGGTGCAGGGAATAGTGATCGGAATGCGTATCGAAGCCACCCGCTTGGAGCATGGCGGCATTACAAATGCCAGATTTCATCCCAGCGATGAGCAAGGCCATTTTTTCTTTTCCCTCATCTCCATTGGTATGGCTTTCCATACTGGGCCAAGTGTCGGCCAACGGCTTCAGATCTTTTTCTGAGAGACGCGCATCTCGTAGTTTTTGAATGTTACGTTGCACATGAGGGGGGAGGTTGGCTTGAGCGAGCATGCGTTCAGTGCGGCTGTTTTGGTAGTTGAGTACTTGGTCTATAATGGCATTGGATACGTAGGGGTGTGCCACATTATCGCTTAGGCTCAGCGGGTAAGCGAAGGGCTCGGTGAGGTTGAGCAGTGCGCCTGGTTTGGATGCGCGCGCGATGGGGACGATTCCCATGGTGGCATCATAACCTCCAGTGGAAGTAAAGGCCATGGGCAGGGAATGGGTGGAAGTGTCGCCATAGATGTCTTTGTTGCGAATGGCTGCCCACAAGGCACCGATGTGTGGTGCGCCCACGCCAAGTCGCCCGCTCCATGCATAGCGTTGACCCACCCCGTGCGCGTTGGTTTGGGTGTCGATACCTTGCACAATCACCAAATCGTTTTGGTATTTTTCGAAGAAGTCTTCACCGTTGACTTGGTAATAACTGGCAGTGCCACCCTCCGTACGACCATTTGAAAGCTGGGTGCCCCCAGAAATGGATTGAGGGGCAATGTGAAAGGGGCCTACATTTTTGACGTGTTCGGGGCCATAAAAAGCGAATCTGTGTTTGGGACCGTGGCGTTTGCCTTCAAACCAAGAGGCATCGCCAAGAATATCATCGTGCTGGAAATCGTCCCCTAACAGGGGGTCGCAAAAAGAGGTGGTGTCGTACGCACCGTTGGCATCGATACAGAACAACAAGGGATGTTGTGCGTTGGTCGAGCAAAGATCTGTGTTCGCAAAACTCCGTTGCGTATTTAATAGCGCCAAGCTTCCTGATGATAAACCCACCAGGCCCAAAGCTGCTTTCTTTATAAAATCGCGTCGATCCATCATGGTTCCTATTCGTACAAAAAGTGGTAATCACTGAGCAATGCCATCAATACTGCTTGCCATGCGGCGATGGTACCGTGTGTGTCCATATCGGTGGTGACCCTTCTGCGTCCTTCCACATTGTCTAAATCCGTATAAACGTCATCGAAAAGTTTGAGTGCTTCACATTTGCTCGAAAGGGTGTGGGTGTCATCTCGGGCCTGGTTGATAAAGGATTGGGTGTACTCTTCTACAGATTGGTCGCCCAAATCCACTGCCGTTGGGACCAACCCACTCTCATTCATTAAATATGCGTCGATACAAGTAAGAAATTGTTCGTTGATGGCCTGGGTCGAAAATGTCGAAACATTGATGGTTTCGAGTTGAGGACACTGAAGGCCATTGTTGTTGAGGGCTGTTTGTTTGGACATCACGAGGTAGTCGCCATTTTCATAATCGTCGGCTACTTCGTAACCCAATAGCGTTAAGCCGGTGCTTTGGATGTAAGCATGGTACCCTGCTTCTGAGTCTATGGTCGAATCGCTTTCTAAGAGGTAAGCGTTATCCAAGGGGAAATAATCAGCGATGCCGGGTGCGTATAAGCTGGGGTCTGTGGCGCAGAGGTTAAACGCGGTTGCGTCAAGCGTATCAGTTCCTGCTTCAATCGCTTGCCAATAAGTACGAGCATTCAAATGGCCAGCTTGGGTGATTAAACATCCCATGTGGTATATGGATTGAACGACAAAGCCAAAGTTCATGTCGTTGAGCAGGGTTTGTTCTTCTTCGATAATATCGTCTCGCAATGCTTGCGCAGCCTGATCTTGGTAGGTGCCCTCATTAAAGATGGCGGTTTGTGTCACGACGTTGGTAAAGAGATTGTAGAGCGCTTCAATCTCTGCATCATTGGCATCTAAATCTTCACCAAAGAAATTGAGGTAAAGCCATTGGAGCTGGGAGCGTATTGCACTCTCACCGTCGTCTGCATCGCCCAGGAAAACACCATCATCGAGTGTGCTGGAGGGCAGTGTCTCTATGTCCACATACTGAAAAAGTTTTCGTTCACTCGGGTTCCTGTATGAGAATTCGTAGGGGGCCACCACACACGCCATATCTGCACTCATTTTACGGGCAATTAAAGTGCTGATCACGGTGGGCTCGCGTTCACGAACAATCACATCTCGATAATCGATACCGCCGTACATGAGGCGGTACCAACTGGTCTCCAGTAGCATGGGCAGACTGTTGTACCAGTGGTTGTTGTTGCGATAGTTCCATGGGTACCCTGTTGTGGCCAAAATGCGTCGATGCAGTTGCTCGGGGATGATCCGTTGACCACCCCCCACGGCAGCAATGTCTAACGCTAATTTAATATCCTCATCTTCCACGTTGACCTTCTTAATATTATAAAGGTTGCCGGTGATGATGCCTGTAATGGCTGCACGTAAGTCGTTGCCGTTGTTCACGAAGATTTGCCGTACTTTTTCAATCTCATGAGACTGCGCCATGTAAGCCATGACCTGAGCGCGATAGTTGGGGTGCGCCCGGTCCTGCGGTGGAGACAAGACCGTTAGGCCCAAATAGGACTCATGGAGCCACCGAGCGATGGCCAGTGAAAAACGTTCATCGGTGACGATCTTTTCTCCCATGGAACGCAGGGCGGTTTCTGAGCTGCCGTAGTAGTCTACGCTGTGGTCATTGGCCGTATCGTGAGGCCTGTCGGTGAGATTCAGCAGACTGCCTTTATAGCCAGGTCTGCGCACACAAGGGGTCTCGCCTTCTTCGGCCATGGCCCAATCGCCGTCCGCACACAAATCGTAGTAATAGCCCACACCATGCCCGAGCCAACTAACGGAATCTTCGTTGTAAGCCCGGTCGCTCCACAGAGGGTTATATGTCCAATTTACGAAATGACCAGGCCACGAGTAGTTTTTAAAGTGGGCTCCGAGTGGGTCCATGGCGGCATGACAGACCCGGCACGAAAAAGCCTCGAACGTCGGGTTCGCGGGCAAGTCATCATCGGCACTGACTGTGAACTCCACCAAGTCAAGGATGTCGATATCTAGGAATTTGTCGTACACTTCTTTAGAACGTTGCCGGTTGTGGTTGGTGATCATGTTTTGGTAGCGTCGTAAAAACGTGCCCATGGTCAGCCATCCCGCATGCTCAGGGTGAGATTTCCATTCATTGGTTTTGGTATCCATGAGGGTGTTGCCATTTGCAAAAAGGTTTTCTTTAGCAACCCATTCATTGCGGCTCATGGGATCTTCAAATAACTTGTCTTCGCCGTCATCATGGTGCCCCTGGGTGATATCCATTCCCATGACGAAGGCCGTGTAAGGGTTCATGACGTAATGCTCAGATGTGAGCACCTTTGAAAAGTCATTGTTAAAATAGGGGTCGTTGGGGTGTTCTAAAATATAGTTGGCCAGTTCGTTGCTTTGGGATTGCATGTCTCTGTCGGCCCAATCAAACCCATTCGCGCAAAAATTGTGGCGGCATTCTCCAGGAACGGGCAGGGTCGCTGTGTGGTTGGCGTAGTTGCCCCTCTCATCAAAATCACGTTGTATGGTATAAAAGATGGCGGTTTCCACAGGAAGTATGATGTCAGCGACCCCCAAGGCACCATCGTTCTCCAGGTAATCCAGGTTTTCGGCCCAGGTGAGTACCGCGTCTTTGTAGCAGAGCAGTTCGATGTGACTGTTGCCCGCTGGGTAAGGGTAGGGGTCGCTCCAAAAGCAATAGCCGTAGGTTTTATCGTCAGCATTTTCTTTTTCGTAGTACTTGATACGAAGATATTCCATTTCATCTTGCCCGTTACCCACCGGCGTGAACAGCCCGCAGCCATCATCATCTTCACAGCCCTGGCCATCTTCAATGGTACAGCCGGTTTCGCTGGTGCAGTTGTAAAACTGGTTAAGATAGTTGTCGAGAGTGTCATATTCACTGTGGAAATAGCAGCCTGCGGCATTGTTGCAGGATTCCGCATCTGTAAAGACATCACAGGCACTGACGTCATATTTTTTAGGAATCAAATGGCTGGTCGCAGGGTCATTGCCAATCTCTTCGCAGCACCCGTATCGTTCTAAGCATTCGGCATAGAGATCGCCAGTGAGATCGATGGCTTGATTTTCTTGGGTGGGCGCCTCGGTGGGAATATTTGGGAAGCACTCGGCCTCTCTTTGGTCGGGGTGACCGCTGTACCAATCAGCTTTGGTGAGGCACGCTTTCGAATACACGCCCCGATCGTAGCGGTTACGAAAGGAGTTTCGTCTGGGATAAACGCGTTCGTAAAGACTTTCGAGCCCCGTCAAGCTGACTTCTTTGGTATCTCGCAGCATGAGCATGTCTTCAATGACTTCACCCAAACGGGTGTAAAACTCGGGCCGATCCAAAATGGGCATGAATCCAGAGTTCGAATCGGTCTCACTTTCAGAGCCCATGTTACTCGTATCTCCCAAATTATTTCCCGCGCCGCTTCCCGGATTTGGATCGCTGCTTAGCGCGTATGCGGGGTAGGTTTTTTCGATGAGTGAATTGCGGTTGAAATTTGACTCATTCAGCACTGTTCTAAATTCGTTGGGTTCGGGATAATGACTGGTGAAGGTAAATGTGGCTCTGCGGTAGAGTTCAGTGTCAGAGTAGCGCGTGATGCCAATATCTTCGCGCCCCAAAAGGTCGTAATTGGTTTCGCCGTCTGGGCAGGTTTTGTAGGAACGGTTGACCATTTCCTCTAAAACGGCTGTTTCTCGGTCATCGATAATTATGCCTCCACCATGGTCATCAACGAGATCGAAGTAGACTTCGGGGCCGTAACTTGCGGTGGGGACGAGACCAGCGGGTTTGGTGTACATCAAGGACCCTTTTTGCTGAAAAAAGCTGATGTTGTGAGCGATGGCCCCTGGCGTGCCTTCAAATTTACCTTTCCAAATATCGACGCCAGTATATTGCGTCCACTCTTGGGCGAGTCCGTATTCGTTGTGGCAACCCAAACACTTTTTAAAGATCGGGCCCATCACTTCGTGTACAAAATAGTCTTTGGCATCCACGCACGGCGAAAAGGAAAGCGCCACATAATCAAAAACCAAAGTCCAGCCTTGTTCTGCATTGCTATAGGCTTCTACATCCACCCCTATTTCACCTGCTTGACTGCTTTGTAGCCTGCACAACACTTGGCCCGCCGTATCGGTAAGCCCCGGGTCGTCTGTCCCGCAAGAAACGACGGTGGTGGTACCGATGCGAGGAAGAATTCTGACTTGAGCACCAGGGAGAACGGATCCATTGGCATCACTGATGGTGATCAGCAGTTCATGGGTCATCTCATCATCGGCTTCAGGATTATCGCCACTTTCATCGTCCAGCGGGGTTGTGGGTGACTCCCAGCCACAGTTGAGGGGATCGATGTTTTGGGCATTGGGCGTCGCACTGCCCGCATCCGTGTCCCCAGCAGCTGGCCCGGCATCGCTGGTTTCACTCGAAGGTGTTTCAAGGTTGAGGATCCAATCGTACACATTGTTGAGAGAAATGTGCGTTTCGCCTGAACTCGCTAACGCTTCAAAGGAGGGGTAGGGCGGCATTTGCGTGTAGCCCTGATTTGACGTGGCCATCCCTTGGTCGACCAGCAGTAAGTAAAACTGGCTCGACTCAGGAAGTCCTGGCGCTATCATCAAGGGGTCTTCGACAATTTTTGTTTGGAATGTTTGTAGGTCTTTAAAGTAGTCCATATTGCCCGCCATGTGACAGGCACTGCAGTTGTGGGACAGGGTTTCGAAAACACATGCGGTGTTTAAGGCCCCATCGGTGTGGGGCGCACAATCTTCGACCCAATCCGATGGTAAAGAAGTCCCTGCGTCTTCAACAATTTCACTGTTATCGTCTGTGCCAGCATCGAGAAGTCCAAGGTGAGGACTGGGGCCCGCGTCTTGCGGTTCTGCCGGCAATTCAGAACCTGCGTCGTTCGTGGTGGTCGGCAATTCAGGACCTGCGTCGTGCGTGGTGGTCGGCGCATCCGTGCCTGCGTCTGGTGTTTCGGATGGCGCATCAGACCCAGCATCGATCGTCACGAGGGGGGATTCATTTCCTGAATCTGCGCCATTGGTAGAGCTGGTCGCACCTGCATCTGAGCTGATGGGGGTTGGAGTCGCACCTGCATCTGAAATGGGGGTGCTGGTTCCCGAGTCGAGAACAGGTTCGGGCGGTGGGTCTGGGTCAGGTATTGTTGTTTCTGGATCGGGCGGGGCCGGTTCCGCGGGGCAAGCCAACAGAAAGCACGTAAGCAAAAAACAAAACGGGATCCGTACAAGATTCATTGGTGCCTCTGGGTTTAAATTTAGGGTTCCAGTGCGTATTTTGTCAAATCGTCGTAGCCATCTTGCAGGAAAACAACTTTGATCATCCAAGGCTGTCGCACTTTTACATACAAGTAACCTGGAAAATGGGCACTCATCAACGCCAAACTTGAAAGGTTCGTGCCACACCCTCATTATGATCCTTTGGGAGGCACCGTGATCTACAGGATTTTTGTTTTCTGTTCCTTGGCGGGAATATTTGGGGCTTGTACGCCCGAAGAGCAGGCGCCCGGGACGGAAGGGGCACCTTGTTACGGAAATAACACCTGCAATGAGGGACTCGCTTGCTTAAGCGATTTGTGCGTGAATGCCGGTGACATTGTCGGCAGTTCTGATGGTAGTACAGACGACCACAACGATGGGAACCCTGATGGCAGCTCCGATGGCGTGTTCGTCACAGACTCCGGCGTAGACGAAGGTCAGAGCGATGGTTCTTCAGTGGTGGACTCTGGAACTTCGGAGGGCCCTTTACCTGGAACTGAACGTGGGCCTTGTTACAGTAATGGGACCTGTAACGAAGGCTTGGTGTGTTTGAGTGATCTGTGCGTTGATCCCGGTGACACTGACGAAGAAGAGGCGGCCGACGCTGGAAGTGCTGATGGAGATGGTGATGATGCGCAAGCCGATTCTGGGCAGTCGGATGGCCACTCGGACGGCATGGTTGCTTTGGACGCAGGCAATGCGGACGGAGCGGGCAATGGCACACCCACCGACGCTGGAGAAATGAGCGTGGATGGTGCTGAAGATGCGGGAGCGGGTGATGGAAGTATCCAGTCAGACGCAGGTCATGATAATGGACCCCCTTCTTCAAACCCCGATTCGGGCATGGTGGCGCACCTTGATTGCCATGGTGATATGAATGGTTCCGCGTATCTCGATGATTGTGGCTCTTGTGTTGGCGGAAACACCGGCGCAATGGCCTGTGTACAGGACTGTGAAGGCCAGTGGGGTGGGACATCAACGCGCGATTGTCACCAAGAATGTAATGGGACAGCATTCACAGACCCTTGTGGTGATTGTGTTGGGGGCAACACTGGGGCCACAGCGTGTACTGAGGATTGCAATGGTGAATTCGGTGGAACAGCCACCCTTGATTGCAACGACGAATGTAATGGAAGCGCGGTCATGGACAACTGTGCCACTTGCACTGGCGGCACAACGGGTTTGGTGGCTTGTGTGCCCGATTGTAACGGAGCGTATGGCGGTACCGCTTTCGAAGATGTATGTGGCTTTTGCGTTACAGGGTCTGGTGATTCATTGCCCTGCGAACCCTCTACAGAAGACGTGTTCAATGGTTTGGCGCCCCTTTGTGATAGCTGTCACGGTGGGAACGGAGATATGGGCTTTTTTGGGAGTCTACAAGCCTTTGAATCCATGGTGGCATCGAACCCCGAGCATGTGACCCCTGGCAACCCTATGGCGAGTGAACTTTATTTGTTGCTGCTGGGCCAGGGAACAGGGGTTTATACCCAGATGCCCACCTACGGCGACACATTTAAGGACCGTTCAGATAATGGTAATACCGACATTACCATTGAGGCTATTGAGTATTGGATCCAAAACCTCGGTGACGCTGAGGTGCCTGCCTTCGACGCTGGTGCTGACGATCACAGTGAAGTCGCCGTTGATGCGGGAGCAGATACGGTTCCTGCTAACGTCGTAGATGCGGGCAGTGTTGTAGATGCAGGCAGTGTTGTAGATGCGCCCATTGATCCACCTGTGATGGATGGCGGCGTTAGTGCCCTGGCCACATTGTGTGAAATTAACGAACGCATCTTTCAGGGTCACAACTGTATCGTCTGTCACTCCGATACCAATAATGGGGTCAACCTGTTATCAGAGGCTTGGCCCACCGGTTTGGTTAATGTGAACTCCAGCTTGTACCCTGAAGAAGTTTTGGTGGTGCCAGGTGACCCTGAGTCATCTTTGCTGTATCGAAAATTAGCAGGGACCTTACCTTCGGATTTTTCTTTGGGGAGCTCCATGCCTTTGGGGTCTGAGGGTGTTTCACAAGCGGACCTTCAGATGGTTTATGATTGGATTGCAAACGGGGCAGATCTGGACTGTGAGGCAGGCGCTTCGGCCTGGGACCCAGG
>MDTD01184635.1_pt1 | contig 18526 bp, 20 predicted proteins | sample 811221 | NCBI WGS metagenome assembly MDTD01 (sample SAMN05326646, study PRJNA326480) | marine metagenome | isolation source: seawater | place: Pacific Ocean: South West | collected 2011 | reverse complement strand
TTTTATTATTTTAAAATTAATAGATTTCTTTTTCTTTAAACTCAATTCATCAATCTTATATATAAATTCATGCATTTTGCTATATGATCTAGCAATTCTTTTAATAATATAATTAATAACCTTCTTATCTAATTTAATTTGACGGTCAGAAAAAATTTTCAACATTATAGCATGTATCAAATCATCATCTGGCTGATCAATTTTGGCAACTATACAATTCTTTAATCTAGAAAGTAAATCTGGAAGCGAAAAATTCATTGAAACTATTGGTTTTTTTGATGTGATTAATAAATATTTATTATCTTGATCTATAAGATTAAATATTGAATAGAGTAATTTTTCATCAAAACTTTCTTCCAGATCTTCAATAATTATATTATTTGAAAGTTTGATTTTATTTATAGTTTCATTATTAATTTCACTACTATACAAATATAAAGCACCACTTTTTTTTTTAAAAATTTTCGATAAATGTGTTTTGCCGGAATATGATTCACCTGATAAGTTTACTATTTTCTTTTCCCAGTTAGGCCATATATCAATAATATTTTTTGCAAAAAAATTACTTTTGGAAATATAATAGTCCTCTTCTTGAAAACTTTCTGAGGTTCCAAAATCTAACAATTTTTGATCTAATTCACTCATTTAGCTTCCAAGTATCATTAGATGAATTTAAATCAATGCCATTTAATTTTAAAGTATTATAAAGCTTATTAGGAGTGCTATTATAAATGACTCTATAAATAATCTCATTACTACTAATTTTTTCAATTTCATATTCATAGACAAAATCGGATTGATTTAATAAGTTTTCTAATTTGTCTGATAGATAAAAGTCACTATTATTTATTGAAATTTTTATTGGTATTGAAAGTGATGTATTTATTTTATTAATTAATTTCCATTTATCTTCGTAAATATTTTTAAGATTAAAAATTATATTTTCTAGTACAGAATCATCATTAAAATTAATATTATTTTGATGAATATTAAAATTAAAACTCGAATCTGAAAAATTTATTTTTGAAAATATTTTTAAGTTATTATTAGTTTTATAAAAAATTGTAATAAATATATTTTCAAAGTTGTATTTTTTTGTGATTTCTAAAAAGTCATAGTTTTCAATATTGTTTTTTATTTTTTGAAAAAATCGAAAATTTTCAATATTTTCGTCTGGTAAATTATACTTTATTAAAAAAAAATCTTTATCAACATTATTCCAATTATTATAGAAATAATTTGTATTAAAATAGTTAAGTTCATTTTTTTTTGTATCAATTAATATTGGAATAAAAAGTACATCTGTCTTATTGGGAATTGAAGAAATTACTTTTTTGCTTCTTATAAAAGATAATATTTTTTTTTTGTCAAACTTAACTTGAAAGTCAACTTCATAATTATCATTAACAAATTTTTCATTTGTTATTGAAAAATTGTCTACTAATGACTGTATTTTGTTGCTAGAAACGCTAGTAAACAAACTTTTATCTTTATTTTCGACAATTTTGTAAATTAACACTAGAAATGCTTTTTCAAAACCTCTTTTAATGACGTCTTCTTTATTAAATTTAATATTATATTTCTCTTTAATATTAATATTTTTAACAGTGTAATTTTCAGCAAGTGAACTTATTGTGGAAAACTTGATAAAAATAAAAATGAAAAGTAAAAAGAATATGTATAAGTGTTTAAATATTATTTTATTTATTAAAAACATGATTTTAAAATGAAATTTAAAGATTTTACATACGAAAGTAGTGGCGTTAACATAAAAAAAGCAGATAAATTTATTAAATTTATATCCTCAAGCACGAAAAAATCAAAAAAAAGTGGTAATTTTAAGAATATTGGTGGATTTGGAGCAATTACAAAAATGCCAAGTAAATTGAAAAATCCATATATTGTCACTAGCACAGATGGTGTTGGTACAAAAATTGAATTGGCAAATCAATTAAATAAATTTGACACAATTGGGATTGATCTTGTGGCAATGTGTGTAAATGATCTTATAGTTCAAGGTGCGAAGCCATTGTTATTTTTAGATTATATATCAATTGATAGGATAAATATAAAAAAATTAAAAAATATTATTAAGGGTATTATTAGGGGCTGTAAATTAGCTGACTGTGAATTAGTTGGTGGTGAAACTGCAGAAATGCCAGGCACATATTCTAAAGGGAAATTTGATATTGCAGGTTTTTCTTTAGGACTAGTAGAAAAAGAAAAAATATTAGTAAACAAAATAAGAGAGAATGATTTGGTGTTAGCAATACCCTCTAGCGGACTTCATTCTAATGGCTTTTCTCTCGTCAGAAATGTTTTAAAAAAAAAAAAGATTAATTTAAAAAAAAATTCTTTTCTAAAAAAAGAACTACTTATACCAACCAAAATATATGTAATGCATCTTCTAGAATTGGTTAATAGAAAGTATTTAAATGCTTGTGCAAATATCACTGGTGGCGGATTAGAAGATAACATTAAAAGAATAATTCCAAATGGCTTATGTGCTGAAATTAATTTAGGAAAAATCAAGACTCTAGATATATTTAGATGGCTTAAAAGTGAAGGTATAAGTGATCATGAAATGTTAAAGACATTTAATTGTGGTGTTGGTTTTTGCTTGATAATAAAACCTACTAACTACAAAAAAATAATAAAATTTTTCCCAAAAAAGTACAAACCTTATATTATTGGAAAAATTAGTAAAAATTCAAAAAAAGTGAAATTAAGTGAAAAAATTATTTGGTAAGAAAAATGCTGCTATTTTTATAAGTGGCAGAGGAAGTAATCTTAAGTCATTAGTAAAATATTCAAAAACAAAAAAATCCTTAATTAAAATTGTCTTAGTTATTTCTAATAATTTTAATGCCAAAGGATTAAATTATGCAAAAAAATTAAAGATGAAAAACACTTATATTAAATATTCAAATAAAAGAAAATTTGAAACACAATCATTAAAATTATTAAAAAAGTATAAGGTAGATATAATTTGTTTAGCTGGATTTATGAAAATACTCTCAGGTAACTTTATAAATAAATTCTCTAAACCTATACTTAATATTCATCCTTCCCTTCTGCCTAAATATAAAGGCTTAAATACACATTATAAAGCTTTAAAAAATAAAGATAAATTTTCAGGAGCTACCGTACATCTTGTGAATAAAGAATTAGATTCAGGTGAAATTATATTGAGAAAACGAGTAAAAATTTTTAAATCTGATGATGAGAAGAGCTTAGAAAAAAAAGTTTTGAAACTTGAGCATAAAATTTATCCTAAAGCGATTATAAATTTTTTGACTAATTACTGAAAAAAAAATCTATCTCAATTTTAGCATTTTCTAGACTATCTGAGCCATGAACAGAGTTTTTATCTATTGATATACCGTATTTTTTCCTCAAAGTTCCTTCCTCTGCATCTGCTGGATTTGTTGCTCCCATTAATTTTCTGTTTTCCATAACGGCATTTTGTCTTTGCAAAATCATCACAACTATAGGTCCTGATGATAGATATGCACACAAATCCTTATAAAATGGTTTGGATTCATGAACTTTATAAAAACTTTCTGCTTCTTCTTTAGATATATGAATTTTTTTTTCTTTAATTACCTCAAATCCGTTATTTTTAAATTCTTGCTTAATTTGATCTTGAAGATTTCTTTCTACTGCATCAGGCTTAATTATGGATAGAGTATGTTCAATGTTACTCATAATAATCCTCAACAAGTTTGTTTAATAATCTTACTCCATATCCAGTAGCTCCACCTGAATTTAATGCACCTCCATATTTTGAAAATGCCATACCTGCAATATCTAAATGGGCCCATGGAGTTTTATTAATAATGAATCTTTGTAAAAATTGTGCCGCAGTTGTAGATCCAGCTCCACCTACATAATTAATATTTTGCATATCAGCATTTTTAGAATTTATTAATTTATCAAAATTGTCGTTTAAAGGCATTCTCCAAAGTTTTTCTTCAACCCTTTCACCTACATCAATTAATTGTTTTGATAATTTATCATTGTTTGAAAATAGACCTGCATACTCTGACCCTAGCGAAACAATTATAGCACCAGTTAAAGTTGCCAGGTCGACAATAAATTGAGGTTTAAATTTTTCCTCTGTAAAAGTTAATGCATCAGCCAAAACCAACCTTCCTTCTGCATCCGTGTTTAATACTTCAATTGTTTTACCACTATATGACTTTACAATATCACCTGGTCTTTGTGCATTACCACTAACCATGTTTTCGACTAAACCAACAACACCTACTGCATTAACCTTTGCTTTTCTTAAAGCTAGCGTCTTCATCAATCCTACTACGGTCGCTGAACCAGCCATATCATAAGTCATATCTTCCATAAATTTTGCTGGTTTAAGTGAGTAACCTCCGGTATCAAAACATACCCCCTTTCCAACAAATGCCAAACGTTTTGATTTTTTTTTGACACCATTCCATTCTATTGTGACTAGATAAGAACCCCTAACACTTCCTTGGCCAACACCTAATAGGGCATTCATTCCTAATTTTTTTAATTTTTTTTGATCATAAACAGTAACTTTTAATCCAAACTTTCTTAATTTTGTTATTCGTTTTGCATATTCATCTGGGTGAAGAACATTTCCTGGTTCAGATACTAAATCTCTAGTAAGAAATACTCCTTCCAATAGTGAATTTAGTTTATCTCTCAGTAAGTTTGTTTTTTTCGATTTATCTTCAACCACATATAAGTGTGTAATTACATTTTTTGATTTATCAGATTTATATTTATCAAATTCATATGACTTAAGCTGAACACCATGTAAAAACTTTTCTAATTGTATATTATTTAGATGTGATGTCCTTGATAATAAATATGATTTCTCAATTCTATTATTCTTTAAAAAAACACATAAATCAGAACCAATTTTTTCATAATCCAGTGAAGTTTTGGACTTCATACAATTTACAAAAATATAGGACTTGTCTTTTATATTTTGGGTCAGGAATTTTTTTTCAATAAATAATTTATTTTCAAATAAGGATTTATTTAAAGATTTAAGTATTCTATTTTTTGAATTTTTATCTTTTATTAAAATAATCTCACAATCTTTAGATACTTTAGTTAGTTTTTTTATAAATTCTAATTTTAGCTTCATTTTTTTGAAATATTTTGTAGATAATGTTGTATATTTATTAAATTAGTAATTTCAATGAATAAATTAATTTTTCGTAAATTATCTTTAGATATTTTAACTTTTTTTCTGCTATCTTCAATGGCAATAACTTTAATTGTTTGGGTCATTCAAGGTGTAAATCTACTTGATATTATATCAGAGCAAGGTCATTCAATAAGAGTATATTTATTATATTCAATTTTAAATATACCAAAAATATTTAGTAAACTAATAATATTTACTTATTTTTTAACATTATTTGTTGTACTTAATCGTTATGAAGAGAATAATGAAATTTTAATATTTTGGACAAACGGAATAAGAAAAATATCATTTATTAACTTTATAGCAAAAATTTCAATTTTTTTTGTATTACTTCAATTAGCTTTTAATCTATTATTTGTTCCTTACACACAAAATCTTGCACAAGAATATTTAAAGAATTCTTCGATCGAATTTTTTCCTAAGCTTATTCAAGAACGAAAATTCTCTAATGTTATGGATAATTTAACTCTTTTTGTAGAAGAAAGTAATGATGCAGGAATATTAAAAGGAATTTATATTAAGGAAAAAATAAACGATAATGAAAGTAAAATTATTGTTGCAAGTGAAGGTAAGTTAATCAAAAATAAATCTGGATTTAGTTTCAAGCTATTGAATGGAGAAATTACAAATGTCAATAAAAAAGGAAGTTTTAATCTTGGTTTTAAAGAAACAATATATGAATTATCTAAATTTGAAAATAAAACCAGAAAAGAAAAAAAATTAGATGAAACTGAAAGTATATTTTTAGTAAATTGTCTAGATACATTTATAACAGATAGAAAAGATACAAAAGTAAGATGCGGAAAATATGATTACTCTTTTGAAATAAAAGCTATTTATGAAGAAATATTTAAACGATCTATAAATCCTATATATATTATAATATTATCCTTGGTTAGCTCTTTGCTTATATTAAAACCTAAAATATCTTATTTACAAAATTATTTTAAATTTTTTTTATTTATCTTAGGTTTTATAATTATAATTTTTTCAGAGTTAAGTTATAAGTTTATTACTTCACCCGTTTCGGTCGAAATTATATTTATATTATTGCCAATAATATCAATTTTATTTTTTTACACTTACATTTTGATAAAATCAAAATTTAATTTAACTTACTTATGACTTTAAAAAAATATCAAACTTATTTAACTTCAATTTTTATAAAACATTTTGTTTATATAACTTTCGTATTTTTTTGCATTGTTATAATTATTAATTTTTTTGAAGAAATAAGATTTGCTGAAAAATATAATGCTGATTTATTTTATATAATTTATTTATCTTTGTTAAATGCACCATCTATGATTTTTGAAATGTTTCCGTTCATATTTCTCATAACTGTTAAGTTTTTTTATCTTAGATTAAATGACAAACAAGAACTTGAGATTTTGAATTCAAATGGAATTAGTAACTTTAAAATTGTAATTATGTTAACATTCATATCAGCTTTATTAGGCTTATTTCTTCTACTTTTTTACTATTCTTTGTCATCAGAATTAAAAAGTCAGTATTTAGATTTAAAAAATAGATTCTCAAATACAAATGAATTTTTGGCTGTTGTTAATGACGAAGGATTGTGGATTAAAGAGGAAATTGATCAAAATATGTATATTATACACGCAAAAAAATTTGACAAAAATATTTTGCAAGATGTCACAATTACAGAGGCAAGTAAATATTACGAAAATAAGAGTACAATAATTGCTAATAAAGCAAACGTGTTGTCAAAAAATTGGCAACTAAATAATGTTTCAATATTAAATGAGAATGGTGTTACCAAAGATTTAAAAAGTTATGTTTACAACTCTTCGTTTAATGGAGAAATAATTTCAAATTTATTCTCAAATTTGAGCTCTTTAAATATTTATGAACTTCATAAGTTATCAAGTAACTATTTAAAAATTGGATATTCAAACACAGATATCAAAATACATTTAAATAAAACTTATAGTATGCCAGTTTTTTATATCCTTATGACAATCCTTGGTTTTGTAATAATTAATAAGCTCAAGAGAGTAAAATCGAAATTTTTTTTAAGTATATTTGGTATATTTATATCAGTGATAGTTTATTATCTTAATTATTTTTCAAGTGTTTTAGGCAATAATGGAGTTTTACCAATATATTTGTCTGTATGGTTACCACTTTTAATACTTTTTTTAATTTGTAATATTGGAATTATAAGAGTTAATGAAAATTAAAAATTTTATAATATTTATTTTCTTGTTTATTATTTTAATTCCAAAATTGTTAGCTCAAGAGGTTCAATTTGAGGCATCAAATATGGAAATAAAAGATAATGGAAATACAATTTTTGCTTATAACTCTAATACAATATTGCCGAACAAGAATATTAACATTAAGTCAAAAAGTGTTAGATATGATAAGAAAAAAAATATTATAATATTTACTGATGAGGTAATATTTAATGATATTGAAAAAAATATTATAATTGAAAGTGATAAAATAATTTATGAAAAGTTAAAAAATTTAATTTATAGCAAAGGGTCTACTAATTTTAACATAAAAAAAGAATATATAATAAAAAGTAGTGACGTTTATTATAATCGAGAAAAGCAAATAATTTATAGCGATCAAAAAACAGAAATAAATGATATTGAAAAAAATATATATAACCTTCCGGATAAATTTATATTTGAAATAAGAAATGAATTAATTAAATCAACAACTGCAGAGATTATTGATAAAGATAAAAATAATTATTTATTTAAAGATTTGGCAATCAATTTAAAGAATAAAGAAATAGCAGGAAAAGAAATAAAGATAAATTTTAAAAAAACTTATTTTGGTAATGACAAAAATGATCCTGTCTTAAAAGGAAGGAGTGCTTATTCAAACGATGATGAATTAAAATTGTACAATGCAGCATTTAGTACATGTAATATAGAAAAGAAAAAATGTAGAGGATGGGAGCTTAATAGTGAAGAATTTAGACATGATAAAAAAAGGAAGATATTTGAATACAAAAACTCATGGTTAAAATTATTTGATTATAGAGTGTTTTATTTACCATATTTTAATCATCCTGACCCAACTATAAAAAGAAAATCAGGTTTCTTAACGCCATCTTACGCAACTTCACAGAGTCTTGGAACTTCCGTAGATATCCCTTACTTTCAAATAATTGACATAGATAGAGATATTACTTTTAATCCTAGATTTTATTCTGATAACAGTTTTTTATTACAAAACGAATATAGACAAGCCCTACAAAATTCAAAAATTTTAAGTGATTTTAGTTTTTTGATTGGAAACGCTGGTACTAAAGGACATTTTTTTTATAATCAAATCGGAGATATAAATGATAAAACTAGTTATTCATTAAATTTACAAGAGGTTGAAGGAGATAATTACCTAAAAAATCATAATTTAAAAAAAAATTCAAATTTAATTAAAGATGACAATGTTTTACTTTCAAATTTTGACATTAATTGGAGATTTGATAAGTCAAAATTAAATAGTTCGTTCAAAATTTATGAGGATTTAACAAGAAATTATCACGATAGGTACCAATATATTTTTCCAGATTTTAATTTTAGTCGAAGTATTGAAATACCAAATAATTACAACGGTTATTTTGATTTTTATTCTTATGGGTATAATAAAAATTATGACACAAATATAACTGAGGCAGTAATTACAAACGATTTCCTATTCAAATCTAATGAATTTATAAATTTAAATGGAATTTCTACTAATTATAATCTTTTATTAAAAAATACTAATAGTTATTCAGATAATTCTCAAAACTTTGAAGAGAATGGAAATTATGATTTGTTTGGTGCTTTTAAATTAGAGTCATCATTGCCACTTAGACAAATAAATAAAGATTATATAAACTATCTGACTCCAAAAGCATCGTTTAGATACAGTCCAAATGGCAATACCGATTTATCATCTAAAGATATTATCCTGAATTATGATAGTGCTTTTGATTTGAATAGGATTGGTACTAACTATCAGGTTGAAGGTGGAGAGTCTTTAAGTTTAGGTCTTGAATATAGAAGAACAGATTATTCTGGGAATAATATTTTAGATTTCAGAGTGGCCAACATATTAAAACCCTCAGAAAATATAAAGCTTCCAAGAAAATCTAAGTTAAATGAAACAAGATCTGATATTATGGGTGATTTTAATTACAGCATTAATAATAATCTTAAAATTGGATACTCATTTTCATATGACAAGGACTTGGAGTATTCAAATTTAGAACAGATAAATCTGGAGTATGGTGTTAATAATTTTATTACTAATTTTTACTATTATACAGAGGATAATGATATTGGAAATAAAGAGAGCATAAAGAATAGTAGCAGCTATCAAATTAATAATGAAAGTAAATTTAATTTTGAAGTAACTAAAGATTTGAAACAAAACTTTACAGAATATTATGATTTAATTTATACATACCAGACAGATTGTATTTCTTTAAATCTAAATTATAATAAGTCCTTTTATAGAGATGGAAACTTAGAACCTAACAAAAGTCTATCTTTTTTGATAAAAATAATTCCATTTACAGAAATTGGTGTACCAAATGTAGGTAGTTTGATTGGGAAGTAGTTTAAATGAAAAAAATAAATTTTATTATATGTTTGGTTTTTTATATATTTTTCTCATTTAAAGCTTATTCGAGCATAAAAATTAAATATAAAATTGAAAATCAAATCATAACAAATATAGATATATTAGAGGAAAAAAAATATATCACTTTTCTTAGGCCTAACTTAAAAAATATTTCTAAAGAAGAAATTTCAAAAATTGCTGAAAATTCTTTAATAAGAGAGATTATAAAAAAAAAAGAATTAGACACAGTATTTAAAAATTTGGAAGACGGAGATATCACAAAGCAATTAAAAAAAAGTTTAATTAATTATGTAAAAGTTAAAAATGAGGAAGAATTAATAGATTTGTTAAAAGAGAATAAAATTGATTATGATAAAATTATTTTAAAAATGAAGTATGAACAACTATGGAATCAATTAATATTTAGTAAATTTAATGCACTAGTAAAAATAGACAAAAAAAAACTATCACAACAATTACAAAAAAAAATATCAAATAATAAGAAGTATGAGTATAATCTGTCAGAATTGTTATTCGAAATAGGTAAAAATGAAAAGGTAAATAAAAAATACAAAGAAATATTTGATTATATTAAATTAAATAATTTTAAATTAGCAGTATTTAAATACAGTATATCTGATAGCTCCAAAAAAGGAGGTGAAATTGGATGGATAAAAGAAACTCTACTTTCAGATGATTTAAACTCCATTTTGCTTAACATGAACATAAACGAGATATCAAAACCTTTAAAATATCCAAATGGATATTTGGTCCTGAAAATTAATGACAAAAAAGAAATGAAACAAATAGTAAATTTTGAAAATGAGCTTGAGGAATTAATTAGATACGAAAGAAATAGACAGCTAAACCAGTTTTCTCTTTTATATTTTAAAAAGCTAAAACAGAATACATTAATAGATGAAAAATAAAATAATCCTTATTGTTGTTGGAGAACCATATAGTACTTTTTCTGAAATTATTGGAAAATATTTTTCAAAAGTTGTAAGTAAAAAATTAAAAATTGTATTGATTGGAAATTATCAATTAATTCATGATCAACTAAAAAAGCTGAAATATAAAATCAAAATTCATAAAATAGATAAATTAGATTATGCAAGAAAAAATGGTTTAAATTTAATAAATATTAAATTTAAGTATAAAAAAATATTTGATGAAATTAGTGATAAATCAAATAAATATCTCACAGATTCTTTTGATAAAGCAATTGAAATCCTTAAAGCCAATAAAGATAAAATTTTATTAATTAATGGGCCAATTTCTAAAAAATCTTTCTTAAAAAAAAAATACTTAGGAATTACAGAATATTTATCTAAAAAAACAAAATCAAAAAATGAAGTTATGCTAATTTATAATCATGATCTTTCAGTATCACCCATTACTACTCATATTCCATTGAAAAATGTAACAAAAAATATAACAAAGAAAAAAATTGTGAATAATGTGATAACTATAAATAATTTCTATAAAAGAAAATTAAAGAAGAAAGCAAATTTTGCTATTTTGGGGTTAAATCCTCACTGTGAAACTGTTGATAAGTTTAGCGAAGAAGATAAAATAATTACTCCTGCAATTAAAATACTAAGAAATAAAGGTGTTAATATAAAAGGACCTTTTTCTGCTGATACTTTTTTTTTAAATGACAATTTGAAAAAATTTAATGTTGTAATCGGCATGTATCATGACCAGGTTCTAGCTCCTATAAAAACGCTTTATAATTTTAATGCAATAAATTTAACATTGGGGCTGCCATTTTTAAGAATTTCTCCTGATCATGGGCCAAATTCTAAAATGTTAGGCAAAAATAAATCTGATCCATCTTCTTTTTTTTATGCAATGAGATTTATTTCAAAGTTACGCGATTAAATGCCAAAAAAAAGTTTGGGACAAAATTTTCTAAAAGATAAAAATATTTTATCAAAAATAATAGACAGCGGAGAAATATCAAGCTCAGATATAGTTTTAGAAATAGGTCCTGGAACTGGAAATCTAACTGAAAAAATATTAGAAAAAAACCCAAAATACTTTGTAGTTGTTGAGAAAGATAAAGACCTGTCCATTTCATTAAAAAAAAAAATTTACTAATAAAATTGAAGTTATAAATGAAGATATTTTAAAATATTTTGATAAGATTAATTTCGATTTACCAATAAAAGTATTTGGTAATTTACCATATAATATTTCAACTAAAATTTTAATTTCTTTTATTAGAACTAAAAATCTAAATGATAGGTTCAAAAAATTTATTTTTATTTTTCAGAAAGAAGTTGCTGATAGAATTATAGCAAATGAAAATACAAGAAACTATGGAAGATTATCTATACTAACCTCATGGAAAATGAATAAATATAAAATAATGGATATTGAGGCTAAATTTTTTTACCCAAAACCAAAAGTATGGAGCTCATTAATAACTCTAGAGCCAAAATTAAAATTTGAATATTTAAATAATCCAAAAAATCTTGAGCATATAACTAATATTTTTTTTTAACCAAAGACGTAAGATGATAAGAAAACCAATGAAACAACTTTTTGCTGATTTTGAAAATGTAGCAGAAAAACTTAATATAAATTTAGATTTAAGACCACAAAATTTATCAAAAGAGAAATATATTGAGATCTGTAAAATATATGAAGATTTAAATCATTAGACTTTTAATATGTTTTTTTATTAAATTACGATCAAAAAAAGTTTCTCTATTATTTTTAATTTTATGCATAATTTCATTGTAACAAGTTCTTAGATCATCATTGATAACTACAAAATCATATTCTTTCCATCTAGATAAGTCTTTTTTAAACTCTTTCATTCTTTTCTTTACTGTTTTTAAATTTTTCTTTTCTCTTTTAATTAATCTTTTTATTAACTCTTTTTTAGATGGAGGTAGTACAAATATTGTGAGCAATTTATAATTTAATTTTTTATTTCTAATTTGCCTTGTGCCTTGCCAATCAATATCAAAAATAATATTCTTTCCTTGTTTAAGTTTTTTGGTAATTAGATTTTTGGAAGAACCGTAGTAATTTTCAAAAACTTTTGCATGCTCAAGAAATTCACCTTTTTTAATAAGTTTTCTAAAATTATTTTTTGATACAAAGTAATAATCTTTGCCATCTTTTTCATTAGGTCTGGGCAATCTAGTGGTATGAGAAATTGAGACAGAGAAATTTCTGTTTCTTGTAATTTTTTTCACCAATGTAGTTTTACCTGCACCAGATGGTGAAGAAAGAATATACATTCCACCTTTTTTAAAGCTGGACATTTAGTTTTAGAATTAGTTTGCTTTGTTTTCTATAAATTTTACTGCATCACCAACAGTAAGAATTTTCTCTGCGTCACTATCTGAGATCTCAGAACCAAATTCTTCTTCAAAAGCCATTACTAACTCTACTGTATCTAAACTATCAGCACCTAAATCATCAATGAAGCTTGATTCCTCTGTCACTTTTGCCTCATCAATTCCTAAGTGATCTGCTACAATTTTTTTTACTTTACTTGAAATATCTTCTGACATTTTTTCCTCTTTAGTTAAAATTGTTAATAAATATTTATATTATTTTGTCAACTAAAATACATTCCACCATTAACATGAATTGTTTCACCTGTTATATAATCTGACAAACTAGAACTTAAGAAAATAACAGTATTAGCTACATCCTCAGGAAGCCCCAATCTCTCTAAAGCTATTTTGCCCTCTAAGATTTTTTTGAAATCTTCACCAATTTTGTCTGTCATTTCTGATTTTATAAAACCAGGAGAAACACAATTTATTTTGATATTCTTTTTACCGTATTCTAAAGCTAAGCTTTTTGACATTCCGATCAATCCAGCTTTTGAAGCGGCATAATTTGACTGGCCCACATTACCTGTGTGACCAACTATAGATGTAATATTTATTATTTTTCCATTTTTATTTTTTAACATTTTTTTTATTGTATATTTGCTAAGGAAAAAAGATGAACTTAAATTTAAATTTATAACCTTATTCCATTCATCATCTTTCATTCTTATCGATAAATTATCCGATGTGATACCTGCATTGTTAATTAAAACATCTAATTTGCCGTTAAATGTTTCATTGCACTCATCTACAAAACTTTCTATCTTTGAATGATTTGAAATATCAAACTTTTTAATTGTGATATTATTATATTGTTCCTGGATTTTTTGTAATTTAGATAAGTTTGTTCCAGTTGCAATAATATTTGCATTTACTTGATTTAATTTTTGTAAAATTGAACCACCAATGATTCCTGTGGCTCCAGTTAATAATACATTTAAATTTTTAAGACTTATCATTAAGCAAACTATTAGCGTCGATTAAGCTATTTACCTGATTTATTTTAACATTTCTATCTATTCTTTTAATAAGTCCAGACAAAACTTTTCCTGGACCAATCTCTATAAATTGATTAATTCCTGCGTTTATCATGTTAAAAACACTTTCACGCCATCTTACTGGTTTTTCTATCTGATCTATAAGAAGTTTTTTAATTTCATCAGGATTATTTAAAGGTTGTGCTGTAACATTTGATACTATATCAACAGAGGGCTTTTTAAATACAGTTTCTGATATTTTTTGGTACATTTCATTTGTTGCTTTTTGCATTAATGGACAATGGAACGGAGCACTTACTGGTAATTTAATAAATTTAATTTTTTTGTTCTGTAGCTCGCTTCCAAAAAGATCAAGTGACTTATTTCTACCACTCAATACTATTTGACCGATTGAATTATCATTGGCAATATAACAAGTTACATTTTCATCGATATTATTTAACATCCGCTTTACTTCATCAATATTTGCACCAAGCACAGCCATCATCCCACCTTCACCTTTTGGAACTGCGTTTTGCATTGATCTGCCTCTATCTTTTAGTAATGATATAGTTTGATTAAAATTTATTGCACCCGAACAACAAAGGGCTGTATATTCTCCCAATGAATGACCCGCAAAAAATTTTGCTTTATTTACTTTAAAATTAATTTCTTTTTCTAAAACTTTAAATATAGAGAAACTAGCCAAAAAAATTGCTGGTTGAGTATTTTCTGTCTGATCTAAATCTTGCTTTGGTCCTTCTAAAATAATCTTACTTAATTTTTTTTTTAATATTTCATCTGCTAGGGTAAAATAATTTTTTACATAATCAAAATTGTCGTAAAACTCCTTAACCATACCTACAAATTGCGAACCTTGACCTGGAAATATAATAGAAAACATAAAAAAGTTTATAAAATAAGTGTTTTTTTGTATTGTAATTAAAAATGTATAATAGTATATCCTCAGTTTTTCTATAAAAATTATATGAACTTTTACGAGCACACATTAATAGCTAGACAAGACATTTCACCTAGTCAAATAAAGCAAATCCAAGAAAAATATACCAAAATAATTGAAAGTAATAATGGTAATATTTTAAAATTTGAAAGTTGGGGATTGTTGCATTTATCTTATTTAATTAAGAAAAATAAAAAAGGCAATTATCTACATTTCAAAATAGAAGGAAATGGGAAAACAATTAAAGAATTAGAAAAAAATGAAAAACTTGATAAAAATTTACTAAGGTTTCTTACAGTCAAATTTAAAAAATTAGATCTTGAAACTGATTATTTCAAAAAAAGCGATGAAACATTAAAATTCAATAATAAGTCATGAAAAAAAGAAATTTAAAGAAGAAAAGTTCACAAAATAATTTTTCAAAGTTAAGTGTATTTCAAAATCAGAAATATAAATTCAAAAAAAAATGTCCTTTAACAGGCAAAGGTGCTCCAGTTATTGATTATAAAAATATTAAGTTGCTTAAAAGATATATTTCTGAAAATGGAAAAATTTTACCCTCAAGAATTACTTCAGTCAGTCAAAAAAAACAAAGAGATTTATCTCTATCAATAAAAAGAGCAAGAAATTTAGCGTTGATATAATTATGAAAGTTATATTATTAGAGAATGTTAGGAAAGTTGGATCAATCGGTGAAATTATTGATGTTAAAAGAGGATTTGCAAGAAATTTTTTAATTGCACAAAAAAAGGCTCTTTTTGCCTCAAAAGAAAATATCAAGGAAGTTGAAAAAATAAAAAACGAATTAAGTAAAAAAGATTTAGATAAGAAAACTGAAGCAAAAAGAATTGATGAGAAAATAAGAGATAAAGAATATGTAATAAAAAAGTTGAGCACAGAAAATAGAGAGCTTTATGGCTCAGTTAAACCAACAGAGATTTCGAAAATTATTTATAAAACAGAAAACATTGAAATCAATCCTTCATATATACAACCTAGCAAAGAAATTAAGTCTCTTGGAACATTTAATGTTTTAATAAATCTACACTCAGATATTCAATCAAAAATAAATATTAAAGTATTAGCACAAGAAGAAAATCAATAATTATACATTTTTTTCCCCAGTTGGTAATTTTCTTTGTTATTTTTAAAAAAAATAATTAAAATTTTATATGTCGCAATCTTTAAATGTTATTAAATCGAAAGCAGATGAATTACCAAATAATATAGAGGCTGAACAATCAATAATAGGCTCCATACTTTTAGCTAATGAAATTTTTGATGAAGTTAGTTTAATAATAACTAGTAAAAATTTTTACGATCCGGTCCACAAAAAAATATTTGAAGCATTAGAAAAATTAATATATGGCGGCCTTTTAGCAAATCCGATAACGTTAAAAAATTATTTTGAAAAAGAAAAAGACGATTTAAACATACCTGAATATTTAGTAAAAATTACTAAATTTTCAACTTCGGCAAGACAAGCTCTTGAATACTCCAAACTTATATTTGATCTATTTGTAAAAAGAGAACTAATTAAAATATCTGGGGAAGTAATAGACATGGCTAAACTAAATGATTTAGGAACTGATGGTCAAAAAATAATTGAAAATTATGAAAAGTCATTATTTGATCTTGCAGAAAAAGGATCTTTTAGCTCTTCATTAATCAAGTTTGATGAAGCGATGAGACAAACTATAGAGATGGCATCAAATGCCTATAAAAATGAAGAGGGTATAGTTGGAGTGCCTACGGGGCTCAGAGATTTAGATGATAGATTGGGGGGATTGCATAAATCTGATTTAGTAATTATTGCTGGAAGACCATCAATGGGAAAAACTGCATTAGCAACAAATATTGCATTTAATGCTGCTAAAAAAATTCAAGAAAGTGGAGATAAAAGCTCGATTGCATTTTTTTCACTTGAAATGTCTTCTGAGCAACTTTCAACTAGAATACTAGCTGAACAATCAAGAATAAAATCAAACGATATAAGAAGGGGAAAAATATCTGAAGAACAATTTGATAAATTTATTGAAACGTCAAAAGATATTTCTGAATTACCATTATACATAGACGAAACACCCGCTATTACAATTGCTGCTTTAAGCAACAGAGCACGAAGAATTAAGAGACTTTATGGGTTAGACATGGTTATTATTGACTATATTCAATTGATGCGCGCATCAAATCAAAACAATGGAAGAGTCCAAGAGATATCTGAAATAACTCAAGGCCTAAAAGCTCTTGCAAAAGAATTAGCGGTTCCAGTTCTTGCTCTGTCTCAATTATCAAGGGCTGTTGAACAAAGGGATGATAAAAAACCTCAGTTATCTGACCTGAGAGAGTCTGGGTCAATAGAGCAAGATGCTGATGTGGTCATGTTTGTTTATAGAGAAGCATATTATTTACAGGGAAAAGAGCCAAGGCCCGCAACTGTGGAACATGCTGAATGGCAAGCAAAAATGAACGAAGTTTCACATTTAGCCGAGTTGATAATTCAAAAACAAAGACATGGTCCAACTGGTAATGTAATGCTAGAATTTGAGGCAATGTTCACTAAATTTAAAGATATTCAAAATAATTAAATTAAATTATAAGAGCTAAAAGTGAATGTTAGCCAAATTTTATCAAAATAATGTATTAAAAAAACCGAGATTAATTTTAATTATATTATTAATCAATCTATGTTTTTTTGGATATTACTCTAAAAACTTTAGACTCGATGCGTCTTCTGAGACATTATTAATCGAGGGGGATCCTGACTTAAAGTACCTCAATGAGATAAATGATAGATATGGTGCTAAAGAATTTTTAGTTCTTACCTATACACCTAAATTGAGTATGATTGATGATATCTCAATTTTAAATCTTATTAATTTAAAAAAAGAGATACAACAACTGAAGTGGGTACATAGTGTAATTACACTTTTAGATATTCCCTTGTTAAGCAGCTCTGATGAGCCACTTATTGAAAGATTACAAAACTACTCAACACTAATGTCGCAAGGAATTGACAAAGAAAGAGGATTTAATGAAATATTGAACAGTCCTGTATTCAGAAATTTTGTTATCAGTGAAGATGGTAAAACTTCTGGCATTATAGTTTACTTAAAACCAAAAGAAAAAATTACAGAATTTAAAATTAAAAAAGAAGAAGAGTTATATAAAGATAAATTAAAAAAACAAAATCATCAAAATATTTTAGAAATAAGACAGGTAATAAAAAATTTTAGCTCAACTAGTAAAATTCATTTAGGTGGTATACCTATGATTGCAGATGACATGATGACTTTTATAAAAAGTGATATAATTGTTTTTGGTCTTGGAGTTTTTTTATTTATTATTGCTACTTTATGGTACGTCTTTAGAAGATTAATATGGGTAATTGTTCCAATAAGTAGTTGTTTTTTTTCAGTATTAATAATGACAGGGCTCT
>MDTD01047163.1_pt1 | contig 18526 bp, 17 predicted proteins | sample 811221 | NCBI WGS metagenome assembly MDTD01 (sample SAMN05326646, study PRJNA326480) | marine metagenome | isolation source: seawater | place: Pacific Ocean: South West | collected 2011 | reverse complement strand
CGCCACGGATGGGCGTGTAGCTCAGCGGGAGAGCACTACGTTGACATCGTAGGGGTCACAAGTTCGATCCTTGTCACGCCCACCATCCGTTCCCCTTGTTTCATAGGGGTTTGAGCCTCCAGTGTTCATTCTGCCGGCTCCTTTATTTTCTCATCGCCCATTTTATGCCCACGAAACCGACGTTTTGCGGTCTGCAAGTGGTGGGGCGAGTGGTGCCCATATGTGTCGCGAATAACCTTCTCAGACGTCCCGAGAAAGCCCGCCACTTCCCACGTTGAAATGCCTCTCTGAAGCATCCATGTCGCACACGTATGCCGCAGCACGTGCGGGGTTACGCTTTCGTCTAGCCCGGCCAGTTTGCGGGCGCGCCCGAAGCCCTTCTTCTCTTTGGCGATCAGTTGCCCATGATATTCGACTGGCCCGTGAATTGTGATTCTCTTCCAGCGCTCGACATGTGCCGCCAGATTTTCATGAGTAGGCACAGGCGGACGGCGCTTATTGGTTTCGATCTGCCCCTGCCCCCGCCGGTACATGATGCCGTGATCTAGGTCGAACCAACCACCTTTGGAATTCTGCCTCCAACGCATGTTCAGAATCGCGTCATGACGTGTTCCGGTATAAAGACCGATCAGAATGAACCGGGCGACATGATAGGAAGGCCTAAACATCCGCCCCCATTTGACTGGCTGACGGCTTTCAAGGTCGTAGGCAACTGGCATAATGCCGAGAGCACCAGCAAGCAGCGCAGCAGCCTCCGAACGGGTGAGCCAACGCTCTCGCGGCGGGGCCTTCTCAGGCAGCGTTACCGGCACAGGAAAAGCAAGTTTGTTGCTCTGATATGCGAAACGCAACGCCGCTTGCAATGTCTCCAGCTCGCGCCGGGCCGTTCCCTGCTTAACCGCCCGCTTTCCGATTCTGCCTTCCATACGGCCACGCCAATACGCTCGGCAAGAACCTGCATCAATGTATGCGCAGAGCTTGTCGCCAAAAAAGTCAAGCAGCGGAACCAGATGATACCCCACAAGTTCAGGATGCGTTAGCTCTGGCGCGCGATGTTCACCGTAGTAGGCAAGCACATCTGCAACCGCTACGTCCTCCGGGTTTCCTCGATGCCACTCCGGTCGGTGCTTCTCAGCAAGGTATCGTTCGAGGGCTTTTTCAGCCGCTCCGCGATCATGCCCGCTGCATCCCGTGCTAATCTCAACGGCTCCATCGAGGATGACCCAGGTTGACGGACGGCCCTTGCGGCTTCGGAGATAAAGTCTTGTCCCTTTTGCTTTTCTCGGCATAGTACCCTCATTTCATTGATTGCGTTTAAGGTGACATATTGTCGGCCAGCTATCCTTTCGAAGGCCAACCGTCCTTTTGCGATCTCGCTGCGAAGACCGCTGTCGGTCATGCTTCCGTCGGGGAAAGCGATTTTGGCAGCGACCTTCAGTCGCAAAGGCGTATCCGGCCCAATTTCTGACCCGTCAAACTTCATCGCTCCCCCTTTCCGCTCCCGAGACCTCGCCCAGCCTAAAAGGCTCTGCTCGCACGAGGTGTTGTTCGATAAACCTCTCCCAAGCACCTTCGGGAATCTTAGCGTTGCGCTTTCTGGGCGAGAGGTAGACATGATCTAGGAGCCCCTGACGGATAAGCCGTCGTACCGCCGAGACCGATACGCCCGTCCTCTCCGCTAGTTCTCGTGGGCTCTCAAGCGGCAATCTGGTGGAAGACTCCACAGTAGATTTCTCCCCAGAATCGTGCATAATTCCTCCAGAATTGATAATCAGCGTTAAAAAGTGACGTTATTAACACTTTAGGGCAACTATTTTCACTATGTCAACGATTTTGTCAGGAATAGGCCTACGATTGCGAGAAGTGCGCAGAATCTATGATCTTACGCAGCCCGTTATGGCCACACAGGCAGAGGTTTCAGATCGAACCTACAAAGACTACGAAATGGAGAAACGGCCAATCTCAGCGGAAGCAGCAGCAAAAATTTCGAGAGAATTCGATATCGACCTTAACTGGCTACTGTTGGGCGAAGGCAAGATGGACAAACAAAACTCAGAACAGCCGAAGCGCCTCATTGAAGACAGCCTGAAAGCAGTCCTGCTCCAACAAGAAATGCGAAAGCTTTCACTAAGCCCGGAGAGAATTTCCAAAATTTTGTCATTCGTGCTTGTTCAAGCTGAGAATTCTGGACGCGACCCCTCTACAATTGCAGAAGAGTATTTCGCAACAATATAGAAGAGAAGGAGACCAGAATTTTGAACACGCTAGATTCAAAATCGATCCTAGATGCTCTATCGAGTAGAATACTGTCTTTCGCTCGCAAACTAGGAATCGCAGGCATTCTTCTTATGGTGGCAGGTGTTTCCGGTTTTATCGCAAGCAGCGGAGACACAGACCAATTGGCATTTGGCTATGCGATGTTGTGCATGGCTGCTCTCGGTGCCCTGTGCATCGGAGCAGGCTTTGGATTGATTCGTTTCCTGATGAAGACCACGAAAAAGCAATACAGCCTCTTCGTGAGTTAAAAAGGCTAGAAGCCTATGAACTTGATAAAATCAAAACAACGCGTTGCCGATCATGGAGAGGTGTTCACGCCGCCTTGGTTGGTGGAAAAGATGCTCGATCTCGTCAAGGGCGAGACCGAGCGCATCGACTCCCGCTTTCTGGAGCCAGCCTGCGGCAGCGGCAATTTCCTCGTTCCCATCCTGCAGCGCAAACTCGCTGCTGTGGAGCTGAAATTCGGCAAGTCCGCTTTCGAGAAGCGTCACTATGCCCTGCTGGCATTGATGTCCGCCTACGGAATTGAACTGCAGGAAGACAACATCCTCGAATGCCGCGCGAACATGCTGAGAGTATTCGCCGACTACCTGAATTTGGATGAATCAGATGAGCTCTTTCATGCAGCGTCCTTCGTGCTCTCGCTCAATCTCGTTCATGGTGATGCCATGACCATGCGCGACACAGAAGGTGCACCGATCCGCATAGTAGAATGGGGTTATCTCGGCAAGGGCAGGTTCCAGCGGCGCGATTTCCGGCTCGACGTACTGACCGGCATGGCCAGCTTCAGCGCTGAAGATTCGTTGTTCGCCCATCTCGGCAAGCACGAAATCTTTACGCCAGCCAGAGTATATTCTCCCGTGACAATGCGCGATCTGGCGGCCAGAGATATTTCGGGGGACGCTGCATGAACGGACAGGCAGGATTTACGCTGAGGGGTAGAAACCCCGATGTTCTGACCTGCATCGCCAACCTCTCCAACGACGAAGTGTTCACACCGCCGGAGCTCGCCAATCGTATGCTCGACACGCTGGCCGAGGCGTGGGCCGCTCGCAACGGCGGGGCGGACATCTGGGCAGATAGTTCGGTACGCTTTCTGGACCCGTTCACCAAGTCCGGTGTTTTCCTACGGGAAATCACCACGCGGCTGATAGCCGGGCTTGCAGAAGAAATCCCCGATCTGCAAACACGGGTGGATCATATCCTGACGCAACAGGTGTTCGGAATAGGCATCACCACACTGACCAGCCTGCTTGCAAGGCGCAGCCTGTATTGCTCAAAACATGCCAACGGTGAACATTCCGTTGCCAGAAGCTTTATCCATAATGGCGGCAATATCTGGTTCGAACGAACAGAGCATACGTGGAGAAACGGTCGATGCACGTACTGTGGTGCAGCCCAACAAGCATTTGATCGCGGCGAAGGAACAGAGACTCACGCTTATGCCTTCATACACACAAACAACATCAAAGCTCGAATCCGCGAGCTGTTCGGAGCCGACATGCAATTTGACGTAATTATCGGCAATCCGCCGTACCAATTGGCGAGCGATGGAGGTACCAGAGACGTTCCCATTTATCAAAAGTTCGTTGAGCAAGCGAAGAGGTTGGAGCCGCATTATCTGACGATGGTCATACCCTCCCGATGGATGGCGGGTGGACTGGGACTATCCGAATTCCGTCAGACTATGCTCAGCGATAGGCGAGTTCGAGACCTCGTCGATTACCCAAATGCCGCCGAGATATTCCCCTCAGTCGGTATCAACGGAGGCGCATGCTACTTCCTCTGGGACTCGGCACATCGAGGCCCATGCAATGTTTCCAGCGTAAGAGCAGGTGAAGTGAATGGCCCAACCAGTCGCTCGCTTGATGAGTTTGATGTTCTCGTTCGGGATAGCCGTGCGCTTGCCATCCTACGAAAGGTTTTGGCGCGCAACGAGCCGTCAATCAATACTATCCTTGCCCGCGATAAGGAGTTTGGCTGGACATCAAACTTTGACGGCTTTCACGCAAGGGAACGCGAGGGAGATTTGCCGCTCTACTATATCCGCACAATGAGGCGTGCCGTAGGCTACATTGCACGCGATGAAGTGACCAAGAGTCAACATCTTATCGATACATGGAAGGTGCTGGTGCCGGCGGTTGGGTCTGGTCGCGAGCGGGAGCGAAGCGGAGTCGATCTGGTCTTGGGGCCGTCTTTGATTGCGCCATCACCATCGGTGTGTACTCAATCATTTCTCTTCTTCTTCGTGTCGTCCCGAGAAGAGGCGGAGAGCCTTCAGTCCTATTACGCGACCCGGTTCTTTAGGTTTTTGGTTTCACTTCGGAAGATCACACAACACGCCACCCACTCGACTTATCAATGGGTACCTATGCTGACATGGGATCGCGTGTGGACCGACGCCCATCTTTATGAAAAGTATGATATTAGTCCCGACGAAATCACCTTTATCGAACAGATGATCCGTCCAATGAGCACGGGCGATGAATAAACCCACCATCGAGGAAATACTTACTCCAAAGCCAGAAGCGCGCCCGCGTATCTATGCCTATGCTATCGCAGATGCAGCGCACACCGGCTTGCTCAAGATCGGCCAGACGACACGCGATGTGAAGCAGCGAATCGCCGAACAGCTCAAAACCGCTGCGATTAGCAATTACACCATTGAACTCGACGAAGCCGCCGAGCGCGAGGATGGCGGCATCATCACTGATCATGTCGTGCGAGATGCTCTTAAGCGCAAGGGTTTCGCCAACCCGATGCTGGAATGGGTGCAATGCTCGGTCGCCGATGTGAAAACCGTACTGACAGAACTGCGCACCGGTCAAAAATTCACGGGCACGCATCACGAAACCTTTCCGCCGCGCGAAGAACAGGCGGCGGCGGTGGAACAGACCTACGCCTATTTTCAATCCCGCTGGCAGCAGGATGCGAACGCCGTTCCGCGCTTCCTGTGGAACGCGAAGATGCGTTTCGGCAAGACCTTTACCACCTATCAGCTTGCCAAGAAGCTGAATGCAAAGCGGGTATTGGTGCTGACCTTCAAGCCCGCCGTGGAAGATGCTTGGCAGGCAGACCTCGAGTCGCACGTCGATTTCGACGGTTGGCAATATCTATCTCGCCACTCCGGACACGATCCGAGCCAAATCGATGGCAACAAGCCAGTGGTCTATTTCGGTTCGTTTCAGGACCTTCTCGGACGCGACAAGGCTGGAAACATCAAGCCCCGAAACGAATGGCTCCACATGGTCAACTGGGACCTCGTGGCATTTGATGAATACCATTTCGGTGCATGGCGCGACACGGCCAAGGAATTATTCGAGGGCGAGGATGCAATAGTCGCGAAAAAGGAAACCAACCTCGAATACGCCACTGATCTAGACGACGTGAATGAAGACCTTGGCGTGCTTTCGACGAGCGAGGTGGAGTTCTTGCCCATCACAACGCGCGCCTATCTTTATCTATCCGGCACACCGTTCAAGGCGCTGGCGACAGGTGAGTTCATCGAGGAACAGATATTCAACTGGACTTATACGGACGAGCAGCGCGCCAAAGCCGAGTTCTCTGCCCGCTATCCGGGAAAGCGCAACCCCTATGGCGCGCTGCCACAGATGCGGCTGCTGACTTACCAGATGCCCGACGAATTGCTGGCAATCGCCAGCGCCGGGGAGTTCGACGAATTTGACCTCAACGCCTTCTTTGCCGCCACCGGCACGGGCGACACGGCGACATTCAGGCACAAGACCGATGTGCAGAAATGGCTCGACATCATTCGGGGCGGTCATGCATCGCAAGCGGTAGAGAGCCTGAAATCCGGCACGCGGCCACCATTCCCTTATTCAGACGTACGGCTGCTTCCCTACCTGCAACACTCATTCTGGTTCCTGCCCAACGTCGCCGCCTGTCACGCGATGGCAAACCTGCTGGCGGAGCGGCAGAATACCTTCTGGCATGATTACAAAGTTGTCGTTGCGGCCGGAACATCGGCAGGGATCGGACTCGATGCCTTGCCGCCCGTCCGTAAGGCCGTCGCCAGCGGCTTTGATACGAAGACCATCACGCTTTCCTGTGGCAAGCTGACCACCGGCGTAACTGTGGCGCAGTGGTCTTCAATCCTGATGCTGCGCAATCTGAAATCTCCGGAGACTTACTTTCAGGCGGCGTTCAGGGTGCAGTCGCCATGGTCGATCAAGAATCCCAACGGCGACAACCCGAATGAGGAGGAAATCCTAAAGCCCGTTTGCTTCGTGTTCGATTTCGCACCGACGCGCGCGCTCCGGCAGTTGTCGGAATACGGCATAGGTCTTTCACCGGGCGAGCCGAACCCGGAAAATGCCGTGAGGGAGCTTGTCTCCTTCCTGCCCGTTCTGGCCTATGACGGCGCGAACATGACGCAGATCGACGCTGGCGGCATTCTCGACATTGCGATGGCTGGCACTTCGGCGACCTTGCTTGCCCGCAAGTGGGAATCAGCGCTGTTGGTCAACGTGGACAATGCCACGCTTGGTCGCATTCTCAACGATCCCGATGCGATGGCGGCCGTCGAACGTATTGAGGGTTGGCGGGCGCTGGGCGACAACATCATCGAGACGATCATCAACAAGAGCGATAAGGTCAAAGAGCTCAAGCAGAAGGCCAAAGCGGGCGAACTGACCGCAAAGGAGAAGAAAGAGCTTAGCGACGAAGAGAAGGAATATAAATCCAAGCGCAAGCTGGTACAGGAAAAGCTCATCAAGTTCGCAACCCGTATCCCGGCCTTCATGTACCTTACGGATTTCCGGGAGAACACGCTTCAGGATGTCATCACCAAGATCGAACCAGACCTGTTCCTAACCGTAACGGGTTTGACCGTCGCCGATTTCCATCTTCTGGTACGGCTGAAGGTGTTCAATACCGAGCGGATGAACGAAGCCGTCTTTGCCTTCCGCCGATATGAGGATGCTTCGCTGCGATATACGGGCATAGAAAGCCATGAAGGGTTGACCCATTACGGCCTCTACGACACCGTCGTCGCCAGAGAGTAGACGAACGGCTCAACTTGAGCTCGCCGGGGGGGGGCATATATGGGCGCTAAGATCAGATCGGTTCATATTGAGAATTTCCGATCCATCGGATCACTAGATGCGCAAGTCTCCCCACTGTCTGTATTCGTGGGCAAAAACGACTGCGGCAAGTCGAACATCCTCAGAGCGCTTAATCTGTTTTTCAATGATGAAACGAACCATCGTGTTCGTTTCAATTTTGACGAGGACTACAATTTTTTCGCCCCTGAAAGGCAGCGTAAAGCAAAGGAGATTGTCGTTCGACTTGAACTCGATATTCCGGACTCTTACCGCCGAACGAATGGCGATTTGATCGTTTGGGAAAAGCGCTGGAGAAAAGAGGGTCTGACAAGCGGCGACACCAAATATTATGGCGTGCGACTGGGTGAAAATAGGCGAGGCAGGGAAACGCGGGAAGAAGTGGAAATTCCCGAAAAATCGAACGTTCATGCGCTTCTTCGAAAAATCGAATTCGAATACGTGCCAGCGATCAAAGATTCTCGATATTTCGATGATTTGCGAGGCAGAATATACGATCTAATTTCCGAGGTTGCGGCGCGAACCTTTCGAACATCAAGTACGGCCTTTGAACAATCCATAGGTGAACATCTGGCTGCCTTGACCGCGAGCATTGATGAAACCCTTGGCGATACCACGCGGCTCGCCCTTCCTCGCGATCTCAGCCACATCTTCGAGAGATTGGACTTCTTGAGTGGCGAACAATCCATCTCACTCGAAAATCGCGGAGATGGCATCAAGGCACGCCACATTCCACTTATTCTTACGTTCATGGCCCAGCGAAAGGCTGAACTGCAAGGGCGCGGTGGACAACCCACATCATTCATTTGGGGATATGAAGAGCCAGAAAACAATCTTGAGTTTGCCAGCGCTATTTCTCTTTCCGACGAGCTTGTGAAGCACGTTGAGGAAAACGTCGCCCAAATTCTTCTAACTACCCACTCGCCTGTATTTTACGATCTTGCAAAGAAGGATAGCTCTATATTTCTGCACCATGTCGCGCGTTCTTCGAATGCCGAGGGAACAAAAGCGCGTACTGAAACTGGCGGGCTAGACGAGTCACTCGGCACATTGGCGATGGTTGAATCCCGTGTTTCGGAAATAGTCGCCGAAGTCCGGGAACAGGAAAAAGCGAAATCCGAAGCCCTGCAATTGGCCGAACAAAATCGGCCAAAAATCTTCGTAGAAGGCGAAAGTGACGCCGTTATTCTCAGGCGGACTTTGGAGCTGTTTTTTCCTCAGCACTCTGCGGCTATCGATTTCCAAACAAAGCGCGCCGGAGCGGGGCACACTTATGTCATCGATATGCTTGTCGGCTGGCGGTCACAACACAAGCATCATCCGGAACGACCCAAGGCGGTGGGCATTCTTGATGGAGATGCCGAAAACGAGAAAAAGCTCTTCAATGGCAACGGAGATAACATCAAGTCTGCAAAATGTTTCTGTTATCCGAAGCCACCGCATGTCTTAGGCGCACTGCAAAATGGCTTCAAATTACCTATCGACTTGGAAACGCTCTACCTTCGTGAAGTTTGGGAGTGGGCAGACGAAAACAATCATCTGGAAGCTAGGGCGCTCAAAGAAATCTATCCCGCCGATCTTACAGAGCGAATTTTAGCGGGAGAGGAAGCACCAGACGCAGGGATAGATGCCGAATGGGGTATTTATGTGCAGAGGAAATTCAAATCTGAATTCAAGATTCCTTGTGCAAATTACATTGCCAGAAAGAACGACAATGACGCCCGCGCAGAATTGTTGTGCTTCGAGCCTTTGCTTAAAGAGGCGTTGACCTACCTCGGTCTTCTTGAGAATGGAGAAGACAATGGAGGCGGATAAGATTGAGCGCTTCTTTTGCAACGACTGCAAACAGAAAACCAAGCACTTCATCCGGGGAGAGTATTTCAAAACGGATGAAGACGAGACAACGCCGGTCAGTTGGACGCAGCGCCTTCTGATAGTCGAATGCTGCGGATGCGAACATCTGGCGTTGGTGCAGATGACGCATTTTTCGGAAGACATTGATTACAGCTATCATCCTGTCTCAGGCGAAACAGTGGCCGCACCGAATTGGGAGGAGGTCATCTACCCGCCAGTTACCTACCGCAATCCGCCTTCGTGGTTTGACGACCTGCCGGACCCGACGCTTCGAACAATCTCTGAGGAAATCTACAAGTCACTACAAACCGGCTCATACTACCTCGCGACGTTCGGTTCTAGGACGCTGATAGACCGGTTGATTGTCCTGACTGTCGGCGACAAGGGCAACTTCCCAAAGGGGCTACAAGCCTTGCAGGACGGCGGCATGCTGTCCCAACATGAGCGGGATATCTTGAATCCCGTTGTCGATGCAGGGAACGCCGCAGCCCATCGCGGCTGGGCACCGACGAAAGAGCAAATCGCCGTCATACTCGACACCGTTGAAGGGCTGATACACAGACTTCTTGTATTGCCAAAACTGGCTGAAGAGTTGGAAGAGGCTGTGCCAAGCCGTGGGGGCGGTGACAAGGCCAAAGCTGGGAAGCCGGTCGTCACCGTGAAAGACAAGATCGATGCAGCACCAAAGGATTTGCGCGCAGTCTACGATGAACTGGCCGGAAAGCTTCGGGCGCTGGGCGATGACGTGACCGTTCACCCACAGAAGCACTATATGGCGTTTCGTCGAAACCGGAATTTCGCATCCGTCCAAATCTACAACCAAAAACGTGTTGTGCGCGTCTACCTGAATCTCGATCCCGACGCCGTTGAGCTAGACCCAGCAGTGATGCGCGACGTGCGCCAGATTGGCCATTTTGGCACCGGCGACTTGGAAATCACCCTTAAGTCGAAGAAGGACATCGAGAAGGTATCAGCACTCATAGAGACTAGTTATGAGGCGTCTTGACCCGCATGCATGAAAGATTAACGACGGAACTGGGCCGAGTTCATCGCTCCATTAGCGCGATAAATTCCTTCGTCGCCTTATAGCTCCCTGAGAGACCAAACTGAGCTATGGTTCGACGCGAAAAATCCTCAACCATTAGACGGTGGCCGTAGATGAAACCATTCATGAAGTTCACGCTTTCCTGATCGCCCGGGAAATCCCAACTGTAGCCTAAAGCTTCCAAATCAGCACGCGCCCAAACCTCAAAGGTTCCGGCAGCACCGAATTCGTTCGCGTCACGTTCGAACACGAACCGCAAGTCGGTTTTTCCAGGTGAGAAGGTTCGGTTGCTCCAGATAATTTCGCCAAATGTCTGGTTTCTTCCCGGATAGTGAACAATCCGCAGCACCGGATCAAGGTCTCGGCTCTCCAGCGCATAGAAGGGTTGAGCAGTGTGAGTGTTCAGGAAGGTACCCACGAGCCAGTCATCATAAAGCGTACTTTCCACCACCTGCAGATGCGAAAGGGTGACTTCGCCTTGGCGGCGGGTAACACCAAGCCTATCGATTTCCTCCGGGGTGAAAACATACATCTCCTCGGGCGGCGTACGCAGCATTACGGCCACGAGTTCGTCGGGTGTCCCGTAAGATGAAAGCGCCGCAAAAATGTCGGCGACCACGGCTTGGGTTAGTGAGTTGTTCTGCTCGCCCGATCGAATTTGGTGAACGCCCAAAAGCCCATCGGCAAGCCTCATTTCACCCGCAAGAAATATCAAAGAACATGCCGAGTAGCATTTAGCACCGGGCATGACCCAAGTGTTGATTCCCAATTTATGGATTCGGTCAGCGATACCAAGAGCAGCGTAGACCTGCCCGCCGCCGCTGTCGAGTTCCACTGTTCGGATACGTTCCTGATCCAGCAGGCGATAGAAACTTTCCTCGGTCGCGTCTGTAATGGTGCCGGTGATACGGACAGTGCCCTGCCCGGCAAACTCGACCTCGGCCGCGCCCACACCGGTCGACAAAGCGAGTCCTGCTACACACGCGAAAATGGCCTGCTTAGCCAATCCCTTACTTCGAAGCACTGACCCCACCTCTTTTGACCTCCACACGTCGTCCAGCCGTTCCAAGGCTCTGGTCAGGTTAGGGAACCATCAATTTGCCATTGGATTACGACCCAGCTTTTCTTGATAAATGGGGCTGGCATGGGAAACAACTGCATCGATAACCACAGGGGCCTTTGACCCCGTCAGAAGCAACATCTTGCCTGCCTTCAGCTCCAATATCTGATCGGCTGTCATGAGCTTTTGGCGGCTTTCGCTGTTGGTGATGCGCGGGTTTTGCCCGAGCTTGGCGGCGCGCTGACGGCTGCGGGTCAAAACAGTCTGATCGCCAAGCGCATTGGCACCCCAGCTTGCGGTCTCGAATTCAGCGCGACCAAGGCCGAATATCCGGGTGGTAACGCATGAGCCGAGGATACTGGCCGTGTCGCCTCTGCCGTAGACGCTTTCGATCTGGCCCTTGTCCTGCGTGATGAACAACGCCTCAATACCGCAACCGGCGGCGACGTTGGCAATGTTGACCAGCTTTTCCATGCGTCCAAGCCGGACGAACTCATCAAGCACGAGCAGTACGTTTTTCTGCGGCCTGTCGGGGCCTTCGAGGCGAACAGCCGTGCCGAGAATGATGTTGGTCATCAGACGCAGGAAGACGGCTTGGGCGTCGATCTGATCGAGCGGAACGACGAGAAACAGATCGGCCTCACCGCGAAAGACATCATCGAGCGAGCAGTTCGAGCCGGACAGAAAAGCGCGCATTTCATCCGAGCGCGCCCATTCGAAGGCTCTGAGGATGGTCGTGCGGATCGCGCCGCGTTCGTTCTCTCCGGCCGTCAGAAATGTTGCGGCGGCAGCGGCGGGACGCTTGCCGACCAATTCGGGATGTTCGGCCCATTTCGAAAGCGTCTTCTCGAAGTCGTCCGAGAAAACCATATCGATAACATAGGGCAAATTGCGTTCGTCATCCTCGCCGTTTTCGACAATCGCCTCCAATATGCCGGCGATCATCGACTTTGCCATCTCAGCAAAGTGAGAGCCGTTGCCCTGTTCCGGCCGTACCAGCCCTTCGGCGATCACATCGATGTCGCGCACGAGATGATCCGGGCGAATGTAGTCCAGCGGGTTGAAGCAATCTTTGGAGGGTTCATGCACGCTGAAGGGATTGAGAACAATCACGCGCCGCCCGAGTGACTGCCGATAGCAGCGGGTTATCGCGAAATTCTCGCCTTTGATGTCGAGAACCGCAACCGGCCCGTCATGATCAATGATCGCCGGAATGACCACGGAGACGCCCTTACCTGCGCGTGTTCCGGCGATGGCAGCATGATGGCCCTGACGCCAGCCCTGCCTGGCATTGGGTCGATATCTGAGTATTGCGCCCTTGTGCAGCCCCAGGGGCAGACCCGTTTCGTTGTGCCGCAGTTGGTTGATTTCTTTCTGGCTCATCCACTGCGCCCGCCACGGGCCGTTCTTCTGAACGCGATCGTTGGGCTTGGGCAGAGCCTTTTCCAGAACGAGCAGAAGACCGATCACGGGAACCGGCAGGCCAATGGCAAGACTGGTCATCAGCGCGAGCCTTCGCGCCTCTGACAAGCCAGTGAACGCCCTGCCAGCTGCACCGAGGCTTGCGAAGAGAGAAAAGCCCTCCTGCACCCAATCCTGAAACACCCGGCCAGCCGAGAATGCCAGCGTTGCGGGTGCGACGAGCGCCAGTGCAGACGCAGTAAGGAGGGCAGCCCCAATAGCTAAGCCCGACGCACTGCGGCAGCGTCCCTGAAAATCACCTGTGAGCAGCTTCAGAGTCAGCGCCACACCCATCAGCGCCAACGCAATCTGGCTGTTGTAATCGATATATGGCCAGACCATCGGGACGAACAGAGCGATTATCAGGGACAGAACAAGCGCCGATAAGGAAAGCACAGCGCGGTAGATCGGTATCATCCGGTTCATGACATTGCCTCGGTGGAAAATTGGAGATTGAGAGGGTAAAAGGAAAGCGCGGTCATCCTCGGGAAGGCCCGCGCCCGGCGCTGGGGGCGGATCGGCCCGGCCGGTCTATTTTGAGGGCATCGCCGTCATGGCCTCGCCCGCCGTTTCCAGCAGGCGAAAGGCCTCTTCCATCTCGGGCGGGATCAGTGCGCTGCCACCCGAACGCTTCGCGAAGGCGCGAAAGCCGGTCATGAAGCTGGCCTGAGAGGCGATCAGCGACATCATGCAATCGCCCAGCAGCCTTTGCCGCTCCACGATCAAACCGGTCGAGCGCTGTTCCAAGGCTTCGAACTGACTGGCCGATTGCCCCAAGGCGCTCGTCAATCGTTCGACGTAGTGCAGAAGCGCGCGCTCCATCGGCGTCAGACGCTCCGAAGAAAGTTTGTCTTGGTCCATCGTCTATCCGGCCTCCACGACCGGCAGGCAGGCTTTCCCTTCGGAGCCAATCCGGCAAGCCATCGGACTGGTCCCGTTCCATGACAGCTGTGTTTGCGTCACGGCTGGGTTCCTTGGAAAGTCCGCCTGCGAGAGGGTCACGCTCTGCGCCTTGGTCAAGATGATCCCCGCTGCGATTGCCGCCATGACCGCGCTCGCCGCGATCACCGCCGCGCTGATCGTACTTACGGTCATCAGTACCGGACGTTTCATCGCCCGAAGGCGGGAAAGCTCCCGTTCGGTCTCGCGCCGGATCAGGTACATCTGCTGCGCGTTGTCTTCCACCACTGCGGCCAAATCGCTCGCGATTATAGCGCGCCAGTCGCTCAACACTGCCTCGCAGTCGGTCTTGCAGCTCTTCGAGGGTGAGTCCGTCGAGACGGCTCCCACTTCGGCTTGGTGTTGCGCCAGCACCTCTTTCAAGCGCTCGCTCAAGGGTTTTCTGTCGGGTCCAGTCTTCATGGAAAATGTCTCCTTTGAGCCGCCAGCGTTCATCCGTTTCCGGATCGCGGACGGTGATGTAGTTTTTGCCTTGTCGAGGAAGATCGAAGCCCGCGCCTTCAAGCGCGGACATCATGCTTGGGCGATCATGGATGGAACCGGCTTCAACCCGGTCGGTGATCCAGTCATGGATCAATGTGCGCGCCTCACCCCGGCGCACGCTTTCAATCAGGCTGACGGCTTCCCGCGCCCGTTCCGGCGCGAGCGGATCGCTCCAGCCGAATTCCTTGTTCAGCACATCGCGCAAGGCGTCATAGTGCTTTCGATAGCCAGGCGGCGCGATATTGAGGCTGCGACCGCTCTCAAGCTCCATGCGCGGCGTCACGAAATGCAGTTCGACGCGCTGCTCGTGGGTATGGCGCACCCAGAGAATATCGCGCTGGTCGGGCTCAAGCCCGGCAAAGGCCAGACGCTCGAACGCCTCGATCACGGAACGCTGTTGGTCGTCGCTCGGGGCGTCTTCCGCCGTGAACGCCATCACGCCAGCGCGGTAGGACCATTGATGCGGGCAGGCATCAATCAGGCCGCGCGTCAGATCGGGATTGCCATGCAGCACTTCCGGCAGCGGATCGCGGGCAAGCATCTGCACCGCGCCTGACGCGTCACGGATGGCGTTGCGGTTCTCGTCATAGGCGACGACCTCACGGTCGATGAGGTAGTTGACCGGTCCCGCGCCGCCGCCCTGACCGTTGCGAAAGAACTTGATCAGCATGGCCGGCCACCATTGCGGGTGTTCTGCGCCAACGCATCAAACAGTGCGCGCTCGATGCCAACGAGACCGGCGGCAATGGCGACCGCATCAATGCTGGCGACATCGCCGCGTGCTTCGGCGGTGTTCAGCCAGCGGGCAATCTGATTGAGATTGCCGCCGATGCGCGACAGGGCCGCAAGAAGCTCTGGCGCTGCATCGGGAGCAGGACGGCGGCGGCGCGCAGAAACGAGACCGAGCGTTTCCCGCAAAAGCATTGCTGCGGAAACATTCGACGCGTCGGCCTTGGCACGAAGCTTGGCCTTTTCCTGCGCCGTGCAGCGAAACACGAAGGTCTCGGTGAGCGGTTCTTTTGCGCGGCCACGGCCTGCGCCGGTGGGGTTCGAAGGGGAGGCTCGCCGCCCCTCGCAAGGCTCCCGGTCAGAAGCGTCAGCGTATGACAGGGGTCGCCTTGCTGTCTTCACATCGCCAACGCTCATGATGCCCACTCAATTTGGCGAGCTGACGCTATTTCTACCGAAAATGGAGATAGACTGGGAGGTTGTAAGGTGCCGCCTTCGTTCAGATACTGCCTCAGCTTCTGCAGCGTCTTCTCTTCGGCACGATCTGGCGCACCCTCGCGAATTTCGCAGCCGTGAAAGGATCGATCCTTGCGCCGCGATGGCAAAAGCCGCTCGGCAGCGAACAAAAAAGGCTTGTTTTCTATAACTTCTGTCTTCGTGGTGCTCAGCTGTTTGAGCCCTGTCGGATAGCTCAACCAGCGGAGCCAAGAACGGGAAATGATACGGACGATATTCGTGAGATTTTTCTGCCCGGGACGTGGCCTGTGTTGGACTGCCAGACATGGATTCAATCCAGCTTTGGCTTTTCTGAGCGTATTTTGACAGGTCGTTCGGGACACCCCGGCGATCGCGGCTATTTTCTCCACATGCAGGTCGCATTGCCCGTGCTTCAAGTGCTGTTCGGCGATGACGCTCAAAACAGCCCGCTCACCCTCGGTGAAAGATCCTCGCAGCTCGGGAGGCAAACGACCATCACCTCCCCGAGCACGGCGGCGCTTCACGGACTTGGCTCTATGCGGTGAAGAAATGGATGCGCGATTATTGCCGATGAAGGGTGAGTAGCGCTGGCCAATCGTCTTTGGTCCCTGAGGCGCTCTCTGTGTATGCGCCAGTCCGGTTTCATAGGCCAACGCAAGCTCAGGATCGCGCGAGCAGGCACGGGAAACGAGACTCGTTTTCAAAAGGGCTACGGAGGGAGAATAGCTGCTAAGCATCGCTCCCTCCCCATTGTTCACAATGAGAAGAATGCAGCATTGCTGAAAAGCAACCCGCAATCACGACCCCGGAAACGAAGCTGTAATAGACGCCCAGTTTTCGCCCAAGGAAAAGCAGAACACCAAAAGAACATAGACGCTTACAACTAGGACCTATCCCCGATGCTATAAGGGGTTTCAGGCTTGAAGCTGTGTTGACATCGTAGGGGTCACAAGTTCGATCCTTGTCACGCCCACCATCCCATTCACGGAATTTGAAGGGCTTTCGCAATGCGGAAGCCTTTTCGCGTTCTGGACGCCCGGTCCAGGCGAACAAACCTACCTCTCGCATATCCCATTTCGCGCATTTCAGGCGATTCCCCCTGGCGGCGAAATGCGCTAGGTCTTTTCCGGCCGCCGCCCCATTCATCCCGGAGCCCGGCGGACTGAGGGAATGGACATGGCATTTTGCGTTTTGAGTTTCGATATCGGCGGCACGTCAATCCGGGCGGCGACGGCGGTTGATGGCGGCACGCCGGGTGCGGTTTCGCGTTACGATACGCCGGCGCATGATCGCGAGGCGTTTCTCGCGCGCCTCGCCCGCATTGCCGCAGACCTTTCGCAAAAACCCGACGCGATCGCGATTTCGCTTGCCGGCGTGGTCGATCCCGAGACCGGGCGGATGATCGTCGCCAACATACCGGCGATCCACGACACCGATCTTGCCGCCGATCTTCAGGCCCGCACCGGCATTCCCGTCATCGTCGCCAATGACGCGGATTGCTTTGCCGTGGCCGAGGCCGTGTTCGGCGCGGGGCGCGGCCACGAGATCGTGTTCGGCATCATTCTCGGCACCGGCGTCGGCGGCGGGCTGGTCTCCGGCGGAAGGCTGATCAATGCCGGCGGCGGCTTTGCCGGCGAATGGGGCCACGGGCCGATCGCGCCGACCATGGCGGGCGGCATCGCGATACCGCATTTTGCCTGCGGCTGCGGCCTTTCAGGCTGCCTCGACACCGTTGCCGGCGCCCGCGGCATCGAGCGGCTGCATGCCCATCTTCACGGCGCTGCGCTCGATTCGAGGGCCATCCTGGAGGCGTGGCGGGCGGGCGAGGTTGCGGCGACCCGCACCGTCAGCGTCTATCTCGATCTCATCGCGGGGCCGCTCGCGGTCTGCGTCAACCTGACCGGCGCCACCATCGTGCCGGCCGGCGGCGGGCTTGCCGGCGCGCACGATCTGCTCGCTGCAATCGACGAGGTGGTGCGTCCGCTCACGCTGTGGAAGTTCGACCGCCCGCTGGTGGTGCCGGCGGCAAGCGGGGCCGAACCCGGCCTTGCGGGAGCGGCCGCCATCGCCTTTCAGAAACGCGCTCAGTCCTCGTAGCGGCCGAAGCGAGTCAGCATCGCCTTGGTGGCGATCCCGAGCAGCACCGAGAAGATCACCAGCGCCAGCGAGAACGACATCGTATTGGTGGAGAACCAGTTGGTCGCCACCAGACGGATATTGCTGATCGAAAACGGCGTATCGAAGATGAAGTCGGTCGCGCCGATCGCGACATTGTCGATCACCCCGGTATTGCGGTTATAGGTCGTGACCCTTCCCTGCACGGCATCCCAGTGCTGGCGCTTCATCAGCGCGGCCATGCCGTTGGAAAGGTTTTCCTGGGACGGCGCAGAGATCATCGTCCAGGCCCCGTCGCCATCCGGGCTCGGCTCCTGCGCGACGATCATCGACACCGAGTTCGGCGGCAGATAGTCGGAATCCGGGCGCGGCAGGAAGCGCAGCGTCTCGAAGGAAAGGTCGTAATTGCGCTTGAGATATTTCTCGACCTCGAAAATCCAGTTGTACCAGCCGGCCGTGACCTGCTCGTCCCACTCTTCAATCGTGGTTTCGGGAGCTTCGTTGTAATTGGCCTCGCCGCCCACCTGCTGCGTCCACACGCTGCGGCTGGTCTGCGAGATTTGGGTCTGCCGGAGCGCCTGCGCCGGCAATTGCCCGATGGAGCCGAGGAAAATCGCATCGCCCTCGCCGACATCCTCGATCGAATGCACCACGTCCACCGGAATCTGTTCGCGCGCGGCATTGGCAAGCTTGGCGACGAAATCGGATGCGGAGGCAAGCGTATCCGGGCTGAGCGTATCGATATAGAGCGGAATGCGCGCCTTGTCGCGCGAATACGGGAAACCCGTGCCGCTCGTCGCCCAAAGATCCGGCACCTGCGCGACGCGGCCGAAATTCGGCATCACGAATTCGGTGGTGTCGAACACGGCGAAGCGCGGCGTGTCGTCGGCGGTCGCGCCCGGCAGGCAGGCGGCGTCTTCCTTGGTCAGAAGTGCTGCTTCCAGCACGATCTTGTTCACGCCCGGCTTCATGTGGCGCATGGTG